>ENA-OWOZ01000064-OWOZ01000064.1-bioreactor-metagenome-genome-assembly--contig:-NODE-64-length-145964-cov-8.606387_pt1 | contig 145964 bp, 125 predicted proteins | sample MGYA00238140_ERZ651804 | MGnify/ENA primary metagenome ERZ651804 (study PRJEB26910, sample SAMN07631232) | bioreactor metagenome | isolation source: Switchgrass digestor | place: USA: Dartmouth...
ATCAAAGCCGGATTATGGCCAATAGGGTTTCCTTAATTAGCCATTTAGTCATGGCTTGTTTGTACAAAACTTAGGTATCTAACTTTTTATTATATATTAGTTTGCCGTAATTTAGGAACAAAATTTTCGGCCATAATCTCTCTATATCAGCAAAGTTATGACTTGTAATTATCATTGTGCTGTCATATTCCTTATTATATTGAATTAAAAATTTTCTTATATTATCTTGCGCTACAAAATCAAGATCTATCGTAGGCTCATCCAATAGAATTACTTCCGGTTTATGAAGCAAAACTGATATAATTTCAAGTTTCATACGTTCTCCTAATGAAACTTTCCTTAATTGCGTTTTAAGGAGATGATCAACTCACATTAACTTCGACAATTTATCTAGCTCTTCTTTAAACCATAAATCATCAATTTCATAAATTTCCTTTTCAATTTTTAATGCGTCAATAGCAGATAAATCTAAAGAAAGCTGTCCTCTATGCCCCATAATAAAACCAATCTTTTTTAAGAATTGTTTTTCTTTGTTCCATGGATTAGTGTTTAAAACCTATATTTCTCCTTTTGAAGGGTATATCAACCCAGCTAAACATTTAAGCAATGTTGTTTTTCCTGCACCATTTAGCCCTATTAATCCTATCATTTCTCCTTGTTCAACATTAAAAGATATATTATCTAATGCTAAAATATTTTTATATTCTCTTTTAAATAAACTTTTTAATGAGTTCTTTATACCTGAATCTTTTTGAAGTGTCTTATAACATTTTGTAAGAGATTCTACTTCTATTATTGGCATACATATCACCTCAGGTACAATACTAACAAAATCATAGTTTATTATTTATAGATGATCTTAGTAGGAAATACCAAAAGCTATTTATGTATTTTAATTACCCAAATTTCTTTATAACCGTTATAATCTCTACATCAAAAGAGACCTATGCTATAAAAACATGATATAACCATTCAGATTGCTGTGCTGGAAAAATCTACATGATATGCATTAACATATAATTAATTTAATAGCAATATTTGTAACATTTCACTAATTTATGAAGCATATTTGACTTTTTTCAAAAAGTAAATTCTGCTAAGCAGAATATCTGACATGGAAGCTACTTTTTCAATTAAAGTGTAAACGTTACTGCTGCTTTTACATTGCTCATCCTTATCATACATTATGTGCTGACCGACATAAGAAAACATGTCAAAGACTTTCCGAACCTCTCTATGTCTAAAACTGTTGTGAAATCAAAAGTATCCACACGCTTGAAAAGCGATTACCTCTTTGTACAAAATCAAGGTAACAATATTCTAAAACGAAGGGTTTCCATTGGATTAAATTAATCCAAGGAAACCCTTCATGCAATTCATTATATCAATTTAATTATTATCTTTGATAATTTATATTATGGGATTAACTGCTGTACAGCTTTTACTTCCATTTTGCATTTTTTTTGCTTTTAATAATGTCTCGTCAGAAGACAACCGCTCTTGTAGTCTTATTAGCTTTATAATGTTTTGGTATGCTTCCGGTTTTGAAAGTAATGCTTTATTATTATCCTCCATCATAACACCTCGCTTCATCTCTGACTTTGATAATAATAAATTGCTTTCAACCTTGATAAACACCTCCGAATTCTTAAGCTTCTAACTTATGCTTATATATAGATTATACAGCATTTTCTGCAAATTTTCACGGTGTTTAACCTTCCCAAAACATCAATTAAGACCGCAAAAGCCATTCTCATCTATTTAAACTTGATAGGATGCAAACTTTCCCTGAAGTCCTCGATTATATTCCAACTTCCTAAAGGGTTTGCCTATTGAAGAGATCCTTCAGTACGTTTCTACATATCTCAGGTATGGTGCTGTACCAAGTCATATTACTCAGATAATCAAGCTCATTAGAGGCATCCTCTACTTTTATCATATAGGCCAAAAGCAATTGATGATCCAAGCAGTATTTATTTTTGAAATAGTCATTTATCTTCTTGTCTCCATATTTCACATCTCCGATGATTGGATGGCCTATACCTGATAAATGGGCTCTTATTTGATGAAATCTTCCAGTTACCAATTCCACCAAAAGCAGAGAGTACTGTCCATTATCATCCATTTTTACATAATATGTTACTGATTCTCTTCCTCCATCTTCAATCAAAGCTTTCCTGCTTTTCTCATCTTTTTTCAAAAAGCCTGAAATTTCTCCTTTTGAATCGGTGCTTCCCTTTACCACACAAAGATATAGCTTTTTGATTCTTCTATCTCGTATCATTTCATTTACAAGCTTCAAACTCTTATAGTTTTTGGCAGCTATAACCAGACCGGCAGTATTCCTATCCAACCTATTACATAAAGATGGAGAAAAAGTTGGAGAAAGAGTGGGCCCTGAAGTTGATTGAATATGTAACTGAATCCTATGTATAAGAGTATCATTATCCTTTGAACTTTGAGGATGGCTCAAAAGCCCTGCAGGCTTATCCACAACTATTATATTCTCATCCTCATAAACCACATTGATGTTTCCAGGTTTATTTGCTATCTTTTTCACTGCTGCCTCTGGTTCAAATTCAAAATTTTTGAAACTAATTATGTCATCAACATCAAGCATGTAATTTTCTTTGGACTTTTTGCCGTTAACCTTTATGTTGCCTTTCCTTATACCTTTGTATATCTCACTTAAGCTGGAATCCTTCATCAATTTTCTTAGAAACCTATCCAATCTTTGTCCTGATTCGTTTTCTGTTATTCTAATTTCTCTCATCTAATCTCCGCCTTGATTTAACAATTTGCAGGTGAAAATACCGCATATAATAGTATTTCTTCCTCTCCTGTATTTATAAGCCCATGTTCTTCCCCTGGATGAGCAATGATACAGTCTCCCGCTTTTACATCTACCCTTTCTCCGTTCACCAGTGCTGAGCCTTGTCCTTTCATCAAGTAAAATACCTCCAGAACTTTATGGGTATGAGGTACAATCTCCCCTTCTTTCTCAATGCGAACTATATGAGTCGATATTCTATCATTGTCTTGGGAGGTAGCAAGATGCTTAAGATACACATCTCTATGCATAGGATTTTTAAGCCATTCGATTGATTCCTGATTTTTTATTATTGTACTCATATGTTTCCCTCCTCAAATAATTATATTATTTTATTGTAAAATTATATCATATTAAAAAGGCAAAGACATTTATAAGAGAAAATATCTATGGGCTAAAATCCCATAGATATTTATGATCATATTTTATTGAAACTTAGTCCATCTTCATGTCTAACTACGACAATCCTATCGCCTTCTGCTATGTCTCCTGCAATCAAAGCCCTCCCAATAAATGTTTCTATAGTTTTCTGCAAGTATCTCTTGATAGGTCTCGCCCCATAAACAGGATCATAGGAGTTTTCCAAAATATATTCTTTGGCATCTTCCCCTAACTCAATTTGAATGTCTCTATCTTTCAGCCTTCCTGCAACGAGATTAAACTGTAGCTCTATAATCTTAAATATCTCTTCTTTCTTTAAAGGCTTGAAAAATACTATATCATCAACTCTGTTTAAAAACTCAGGTCTGAAATGCTTTTTCATTTCAGCCATGACAGCTGATTGCACCTTGTCATCTATGACGGATTCATTGTTTAAGCTTTCCAGCAGATATTCGCTTCCAATATTGGAAGTCATTATTATGACAGTGTTTTTAAAATCCACCACATGCCCTTGGCTGTCCGTCAATCTTCCATCATCCAAAATCTGAAGCAGGATGTTGAAGACATCATGATGTGCTTTTTCAATTTCATCAAAGAGTATCACCGTATAAGGCTTTCTCCTTACTGCTTCCGTCAGCTGTCCTCCCTCTTCATAACCAACATATCCGGGAGGTGCACCAATTAATCTTGACACAGAGAATTTCTCCATATATTCTGACATATCTATGCGGACCATATTATCTTCCGAATCGAATAAGCCCTGAGCAAGAGTCCTTGCCAACTCTGTTTTTCCAACCCCTGTAGGTCCCAGGAATATGAAAGAGCCTATAGGTTTTCTTGGATCTTTAAGACCACTCCTTGCCCTTATCACAGCATCTGCCACTGCTGTCACTGCTTCATCCTGACCCACAACCCTCTCATGCAATATTTCATCCAGCCTCAATAACTTGTCTCTCTCATTTTCCATGAGCCTGGTTACAGGTATTCCAGTCCATTTAGAAACTATTTCTGAAATTTCCTCATCAGTTACTTCTTCCTTAAGAAGTTGCTCTCCTTTCTGCAAACTCTCAAGCTTATTCTTTTCTTCATTTAATTTTTTCTCTAATTCAGTTAACTTGCCATATTTCAATTCTGCAACCTTGTTCAAGTCATATTCCCGTTCTGCTTTCTCTATTTGGCTTTTTACATTCTCTATTTCCTTTTTTATATCTCTTATGTTTTTAATATTTCCTTTTTCTAACTCCCATTGAGCTTTCATAGAATCGCCTTGAGCTTTTAAATCCGACAGTTCCTTATTCAACGCCTCCAGCCTTTCCATAGAATGTTTGTCGTCTTCCTTCTTCAATGCTTCTTTCTCTATTTCCAACTGCATTATTCTTCTCATTATCTCATCAAGCTCCGCAGGCATGCTGTCTATTTCCGTTCTCAGCATTGCTGCTGCTTCATCCACCAGATCAATAGCCTTATCTGGGAGAAATCTGTCACTTATATATCTATTTGACAACACTGCAGCAGATATCAATGCATTATCCTGTATTCTTACACCATGATGTATTTCGAACTTCTCCTTCAAACCTCTGAGAATAGAAATTGTATCTTCAACGGTTGGAGGTTCGATTATCACAGGCTGGAATCTGCGCTCCAGTGCAGCATCCTTCTCTATATACTTCCTGTACTCATCCATAGTAGTTGCACCAATACAGTGCAACTCTCCTCTTGCCAGCATAGGTTTCAAAAGGTTTCCTGCATCCATGGCTCCTTCTGTCTTTCCAGCTCCTACTATGTTGTGTATCTCATCAATGAAAAGTATAATACTTCCGTTTGAGCTTTCTATCTCCTTTAGTACAGCCTTTAACCTCTCTTCAAACTCTCCTCTGTATTTGGCTCCTGCAATAAGTGCTCCCATATCAAGGGAAAATATGGTTTTCCCTTTAAGACTCTCAGGCACATCTCCTTTCATGATTCTCTGGGCTAACCCTTCTACTACTGCTGTCTTACCAACCCCAGGCTCTCCAATCAATATGGGGTTATTTTTTGTCCTTCTTGATAATATCCTTATAATTCTTCGTATCTCCGTATCCCTTCCTATGACAGGATCCAACTTTCCCTTTCTGGCTTCATCCACCAAATCTCTGCCGAATCTCTTCAGCGCCTCATATGTTTCCTCAGGATTAGCACTTGTTATTCTTTGATTGCCCCTGATGGCAGAAAGCTCTTTAAGAAACTTATCTTTTGTCACTCCGTATTTTTTAATTATATTTGCTGAAGGAGTGTTCCTTTCCTCGATTATAGCCATGTAAATATGCTCTGTACTGATAAATTCATCTTTAAATTTTTGAGCAATTTCTTCTGCTTTTATAAAAACTTCCTCAAATCTCCTTGTCACTGTAACACTTGCATTGGCACCATAAATTTTGGGCATCCTGAATAACTCATCATTTAAATCCTTATAATAAAAATCAATTGGAACATTCATCTTAGTCAATATTTTTGAGATAAGGCTGTCCTTTTGGGAAATTAAAGCTAGGTGTAAGTGTTCTACATCAATGGATTGATGATTAAGTTTTATAGCTAGGTTTTGAGATTCCAGAACGGCTTCCTGAGCTTTTTGTGTTAGCTTATTTATATCCATAAATCTTAACTCCTTTGACTTTGACTTTCTTTGACTTTTATATATTATTTATAACACATTCGTAATTATTCATAAATACTGATTCACCACTAAAATATGATAAATTTCTATTAATCAGATCATTTTCATAAAATATCTACCCCTTCCTTCAAAAAAGTATTTATTTCTTCCATTACCCATAATTAACAATGAAAAGATTTGATTTGCAAGCAAAATATAACACTAATATTTTATACAAAAAAGTAAAATATAATAGCAGGAGGTGATATTAATGGCAAGATCAAACCGTAAAGTAGTACCTCAAGCTACAGCCGCTCTTGACAGAATGAAATATGAAATAGCATCTGAAGTAGGTGTAAATCTTAAAGAAGGATATAATGGAGATTTATCCGCAAGAGACGCTGGAAGAATAGGCGGAAACATGGTTAAGAAAATGATAGAACAGGCTGAAAGAAGCATGTCTGGAAGATAATTGAATATATTATATAAAAAAGCACCCCTTCGGGGGTGCTTTTTTATACTCTATTCAACTATCTTGTGATAAATAAGATCTGTATACAAATTACCATTATAATTTTCGTATCTCATTCCCGCAAGAGTATATTTCTGCTTTTTCCTGAATTGGAGAGAAGCAAAATTAGGCTGAGGGCTTATGATTGTTTCTGCGAAAATATTTTTAATACCTTCATCTTTTAGATCTGCCAATAATCTTGTATATATCAAGCTGCCTATTCCCTGCCCTGTTAAGTCTGCCTTAATTGCAGTTTTGTCTACAACAACGAAATTGTCCAACTTGCTTCTATCAAAATCAGGTCTCCAATATACATCTTCAATCCAATCTGGATTTTCTGCCAGCCACTGTTCTTTTGTATATGTCATCATAAATCCATATATTTTATCATATTCAGCTACATAAAAGTGCTCCAGATTTGTGATAGCCTTAAGTAGCTTCTTCTTATAATACTTCGGATTTGACTTGTAATCATCCACTAGAAACCCTTGCTCTGATATCTTTTCTGATGTTCCTACTGAACATGCTATGGCATAAATTTCATTAAGATCACTTGGATTTGCCTTTCTCACTCTCAACAGCTTTTTCAATATAAAATGATTTAACTCCACACTGGTCTTATTAACAACTACCATCAAAATACCTCCTTTTTTAGTAAAATTGCCATTGTCAGGGGAGGTAGGAGTTATAAAAATAGCCGTGGAGGAATCCACGGCTAAGGTTTTGCATACACTAATCAAAGCGTATAACCTTATACACCCAAACCTCCTCTTCCCACGCTTACGAGGTTAGCTGACGGATTCGGGCCGAAAGAGAATGGCCCTACCTATTATAAAATAGGATTCACCCCAAATAATTGGTTCCCCCGCTTCCTTAAAGGAATTCAGCGAAAGTGTGTGTATTTATTTATTTAAGTTATTATACTATAATTATCTTAAAAAATGAATAATAATTTAAGTTGTTACAAAAACTTTACATTTCTTTCCACACTTTTATGTGGGTTGATATTATGATAATATAAACATTGTGTAGACGCAAGTTAATTTTTTTATGCCTTACATACTTTTTTTAATTTATAATTAATGGAGGTTTAAAAATGAGTATTATCGGCATTAACATAAAAAACGCAAGAACCAAGAAGAACTTGAGTATGAAAGAGCTTGCCAAAAAATCAGGAGTCACTGAACAGTATTTGGCAGATATTGAATCGGGGAAAAAGGTTCCTAATCATAAGGTTATTGAGAACATTTCAAAGGCTCTGGGTATAGCCATAGATTTGCTTGAACCATCTTATTTTTCTCAGTACTTTGAAGAAGATGGTGACAAGAAACCATCAAAACCTTCTAAAGAAAAGATTGTGGAACATAAACACGAAGAAGCTGATAACACAATATCTTCAGCTTTATCTAAAGCTGTAAGAAAGATCCCCGTTATCGATAAGATTACTTCCATCCATAACTTTCCCAGCAAAAATGATATAGTTGATTATAAATACGAGCCTGTTTTTCAAAATAAAGGCTTTAATGTCTCTGGGGAAGAATTTGTTTATTACATTGTTCAGGATGACTCTATGTCAAATTCGAGAATGCTAAAAGGAGACCTGGCTCTTATATTTATAACCGATAGCATTCGAAATGGAGATATTGTCTTATTTACATACAAAAACAAAACATATTTAAGGCGAATAGCTTATCTTGATGATGAGAATATTATCGCATATGGTGACAATTACGAATGTGAACCTTTAATACTAAACTCCACTGACATTAATATCATAGGTAAGGCTGTGAGAATAGAATTCAAGATTAAATAAATGTGTCTTTATTTAGGTTGAGGTGTTAGTCTTTCAGTCCTCTGGCTTACTTTCTGCTTTAGCAGGCTGTAGTTTACTATATATCTTTCATGAATGCCGCTTCCTATTTGCCCTAGCTCGTCATAAGCTTTGATTGCAAAAGTTATCTTGTTGTTTTCTATCTCAATTATGGATGCATTTACTGTGACCGTCATACCTTTTACCGTTGGTTCTAAATGCTCAATGCTCAAATATTTGCCTATGGTCATATATCCATCGGGCAAAAGAGGATCCACCACAGATACAGCAGCTTCGATCATTAGGGCTGACAGCACCGGTGTAGCCAATAAATCCTGTATAGAACCACTGCCATAGTATAGAGCAGTATCTTCTTCTGTTATTTCTTTTTGCATGGTTTTGGACATACCAGCATTGATATTGCAGAACTTCATACAAAACCCTCCTTTTATTTATTATAACATAATTAGTTTTATTTGTAAAAAAATTCTGTACCTTTATTTGGTATTAATATATGTTTAATTATGATATAATAATTCTGTCATTATTGTGGAGGTGAAAGGAATGAATATAAATTATGTAATATCAATAATGAAAAAAATATGTGAAACCCCAAGTCCTTCCGGATGGACAAATGCTGCTATGAACATTGTCAAAGAGGAACTTGAGTCCTTTGGAATTAATACAAGTTTTACCAATAAAGGCTCCTTATCTGCATTGATACCAGGCAAAAACCCTACGCCAAACAAAGCATTAGCTGCCCATATTGATACATTAGGAGCAATGGTAAAAAAGATAAAAGATAATGGCAGGATAGCGTTTACACCTATTGGTGGCTATACAATGAGTTCCATTGAATGTGAAAACTGTTTTATTCATACAGCAAATAATTCCATATATACAGGCACAGTTTACTCCATTAAACCATCGGTACATATTCATGAAGATTGTAAGACCTTGGAAAGAAATTTGGAAAACATGGAGATTGTTATCGATGAAAAAGTATCTTCTGCAGATGATGTGCAAAATCTAGGTATCGAGGTTGGAGATTTTATAACCTTTGATCCAAGATTTCAATACACCAACAGCGGTTTTATAAAATCCAGGCATTTGGATGATAAAGCTTGTGTCGCTATTCTCCTTGGTTTATGCAAGCATATTATGGACAATAAGATTACTCTTGAGGATTCTGTGCAAATACTGATAACCAATTATGAAGAAGTGGGTCACGGGGCAAGTGTGGGATTAATACCAAGCATAAAAGAGCTGTTATGCCTTGATATGGGTGCCCCGGGAACCGGACAAAACTCCAGTGAATATTCTGTATCCATATGTGCAAAAGATAGTGGGGGACCATATGATTTTAGCCTGAGAAATCACCTGGTAGAACTGGCAAGAAACAATAATATAGATTATAAAGTAGATATTTATCCCCATTACGGATCAGATGCCGGTGCTGCTATAAGATCAGGTTTCGATATAAAGTTCGGTCTCATTGGACCTGGAATCTATGCTTCTCATTCTTATGAGCGAACCCATAAAGATTCAATTGCTAATACCGCTGAGCTTGCATTAAAATATATACTATCAAAACCTTTAAATTACTAAAATCTTCTATTTAACCCGATAGATTTTAATAAAAAATCATTGATCCTCCGCATGCCTATGCTGCGGAGGGTTTACACATAAAAGCCCTCCATTCAAGTTGGAAGGCATATTACTATTTATATTTTCTTTTGATTTTATTGGCATTCTTATTTTTGCTGTTATTCTTTCCCTTGATGTTTCCTTTTTTCTGTTGCTCTTTTTGCTTGTCCATTCTATCATCTTTTACGGTTATTTTCTCCCCATTATTACCTTTGTTGTCCTTTTCATATTTCTTCGTTGTATTGTCATTTTTCTTTATATCATTTTTATTACTCTTTTTCTTATCATCATCTTTTAAAATTTCTTTTTCCTTGTCTTTATCATTTTTATACTTATCTTTATTCTTTAGTTGATTATTATTATCATGTTTATCTCTATCACTAGACTTGAATGCATTTTTCTTTTTATTATCTTTATTTTCTTTATTATGTTTTTTCACATCATTCTTTTTACTATCTTCATCTTCTGTTGATATAGATACAACCTCTTTTTCATTTTCAGAAATATACTTGGCAACTGACATTCCCTTCTTGTCTGCTTCTTTTTTCACTTTCTTGTCGGATACAAATGTTATTATATTACCCTCAATACTGTGAGATACCACTTCTTCCTTTATTGCCTTCTCAACCTTTTCAACCAGTTGATTTCCGTTATCGCTGCCCTTTTGATCCATAATAGCATAAACTGTTATTTCGTTTGTATTTCCTTCTTCTAAATAATTCATCTCTATGGTCTTTGTAATTATGGCTTTCACTCCGTCAACGCTGTCCATCTTTTGTACGTCTACATTCTTCAATATTTCTTTACCTTCTTCATCTAGTCCTCTGGCATTAATAATTTTACCCTTTTTATTCAAAGCAATCTCTATGCTTGGATTTATATCAATGCCTACATATGCATAAGCAGCTATGTTTTCTTGATAGAAACTTAACAGAAGGTAGCTGGAAAAAATAAGCAGCATGAAACTGGCTGCAGCAATGTATCTATTGCTTCTTAAGGCAACTTTTTTCTTAAGTATATCTCCCTCTTTGAAGCAAACCTCCATACCTTCATACATGCCATTAAAACTTTTTATTTCTATAAATGAACAGTCCTCTGCCATTATTATGGCTTTACCCTTTTTGACTTTTAACACTACACCCTTATTCATTGCATTCCACTTCCTTAAGCAAGTTATCAACATAACTTTTTATAATTTCATTTTTGCTCGTTAATATAAGACATACAGCAAGAATATATTTTTTGTTTTTATGTATCACTTTTCTGCTGACATTTAAATGCTTCTCTATTTCACTTACAGGCATTTTTTTACTATCTATTATTTTTTTCATAAGAATATCATTTTTCACTATACAAGAAGCAATTTTTACAGCATTTTTTCTGGTATCTAAATGCTTTGGACTGCTCTCTACCAGTTCCTCCAGTGATATTCCAAAGGCCGACAGTTTCCTTTTGAAATCTTCCATCTCCTCCGAAACATCTTGAGCTTCCATTTGACTGCTATCGGCAAAATACTTCTCTTCTATATTTTCATTATCATATGCTTCATTTAGATAGGAAATAGGTATTGTTTCCAAATTCTTTTTTTCTTTTCTGTAAAAATCTATCAATCTATTCTTTATTACCCTCTCTGCAAAACTAAAAAAAGATTTGGATCTATGTATATCAAATCTATCTATGGCTTCGTTAAAAGCCATCAACCCTATGCTTAATTCGTCGCAATCCCCATCAGATACAAATCTTCCTGTTTCTTTGCTTACTATATTTATAATGAAAGGTTTGTAATCCTCAATTAGCATGTTTCTTTCGGAGTTATCGCCGTTTTTGATGATGCCAATTCTTTCATTAATATCCTTTTGTTTCTTAAATGGATTTTTGAGCAACATTATCACCTAACTTCTATTATATAGATACGAAAAACTACATTTTTTGGGGCTCAAACTTTATGTTACCTAAAATTATACTGTCTCCCGTATTATATAGCAAATAGATAAATAAAACTGATTAGGAGGAGATTGACAATGAAGAAAATAAAGATGACAGCAATATGCTTATCAACTGCAATAGCCCTTTCTTCTTTTACCCCACTTGTGTTGGCTCATGCTGATAATGGCAAGGCTAAAGGGAAGGAAAAAAATCAAATCGCTAATAATATGACAATAAAAATAGCTCCAGGTCAGATTAAATTTATGTTTTCTGATTCAGAGCAGTATAAAGATATATTTTCATGGGCATTGAAGTCCATTGAAAAACTTGGTGCCAAAGGAATAATAAGCGGTTATGGAGATAGAAGCTTTAGACCTCAAAATAAAGTGACAAACCTGGAAGCATTGACTCTTATACTGAAACTTACAGATTATAAGGAGGATGCTGAGAAGAATGATAAAATTCATTCATCCCTAGCCAAGTATCAGAAGCAGTGGGGCATCAAATGGGGTTGGGGTTATCTCTATGTAGCTGTTGAAGAGGGAATTTTGCTCCCTGAAGAAATCAAAGACTTTAACCCAAACCAACCCATTAAGAGGCATGAATTGGCAAAGTATCTTGTGAGAGCCATGGGCTTAACTAAAGAAGCTGAAAAACATATGAACAGCAAGCTCGACTTCAAAGATGCCAATGCTATTCCAAAAGACTCAAGAGGTTATGTTCATGTAATCAATGAACTGGGAATTATGACTGGAAACGAAAATAAGCAATTCAAGCCAAATGAACCATTGACCAGAGCAGAAATAGCTGTTTGCATTGACAGAGCAGAAGATTACCTTAATGGTGACATTTATGAGAATGAAAATGAAGCTAAAGTGATATTCCAATCCTATATTGATGACAAACTTACTGTCAAGCAGAATGGTAAGACAGTATCATATAAGACCATAAATGATGTTATAGTTTATAAAGACAAGGAATATACAAATATTGATTCACTGGAAAAAGGTGATGTGCTGGAAATTGTTCTTAACAATTCAAAGCAAGTTATATTTATCGAAGTGATAGGTGAGGTAGAAGATAAAAATCAATCAAAATATGATAATCGTGAAGATGTAAAATTCTCCAGTGTAAATTACAACAAGTTGCCCGATGCCATAAAGAATAAAATCGATGTAAAAAGAGTTTCTAAAGGATATGAAGCTTATGAGTATGATGATGAAATTTATCTTGTAGCTTATATGGGCAAAAAGAATACAGGAGGCTATTCCATTGAAATTGAAAATGTAGAAAGATACAAAGTTAACTCAAACTACATAATTGAAGCTACTGTTGTCGAAACAGCACCAGATAAAAATACAATTTCAACTCAAGCTTTAACATACCCCTATGATGTGGTCAAGTTGAATAAGTTTGATAAATTAAGCAGAGTGTATTTTGCTGATGAAAAAGGCAACATCATAGCAAGGAAACCTATCGAGAATATAGATGAAACAACTACTGCGACAGGATATTTTTCCAAAATTGATGATGATTGCATTTACATCAAAGCAAAATCAGGATCTGCTTTCTCAAAATATGAATTGTCAGAAAATGTGCAAGTATATATTAACAATAAGGAAAAAGAGTTAGAAGATTTAAAAGAAGGTATGAAAGTAAGTCTAACTATAATATATGACTATGTAGAAAAAATATCAGCAGATTATGATGCAAAAAAAGCAGAAGGTACTATTCAGTTCGTAGATGAATCCAAAAATCAAATAAGACTTAAGCATGATAATAAACTGACTACCTACTCTTTAGCCGATGATGTAAAAATACTTGTTGATGGCATAGAATCAAGGCTTTCAGACTTGCAATTCGGTATGAAAACTGAGTTGGAGCTTTTAAACAATAAAGTTATAAAAATAGAGGCCGTTAACTATGAAGAAAGTTACCAAGGTAAAATCAAAGATATTGATATATCTCAGAATAAAGTAAAATGCATTACTTTATTGATAGACAACTCAAGAGTAAAATTCGATATCACAGAAGACACATCCTTCCATATGCTTGATGAAGATGCAGATCCTTCAAACTTGGCCATTAACAGTTTAATAAAAGTAAATCTAATAAATGGAAAAGTCATTGAAGTGATAGAAATAAAATAAATTAATACTCTATACAGTGATACAGCCCTTTAGCCCCCGCCAGGGCTGTTTTCTTTTGCATATTATTAATATTTCGATGTAGCAGTAAATATTATTATATAGTGAAAGGGGGTTGGATGTCTTTATGTCAAGTAACATGACTTATCTTCAGGGGGCATTGATACTTACAATTGCAAATCTTCTAACTGGAATATTATCATTTGTATATAGGATATTCCTATCGAAATCAATTGGGGCTGAAGGCATGGGCGTCTATCAGCTTATAATACCTCTTTATATGCTTTTTATTAGTTTGGTATCAGGAGGTTTGTCCACTTCCATATCTAAACTGGTAGCAGAGAATAAAGCTAAAGCCAATTATAGAAACATATATAAAATTATAAAAGTATCTTTACTGATGTCAGCACTATGGAGTATTGCCTTCAGCTGCATCATTTCCTTCAACGCAGATTTTTTTGCCAGAGAAATATTGAAAGACGACCGTACCTTTATTTCTGTAATAATTTTTTCCCCAGCCATAGTTTTCATTGCTTTAGGCGCCGTGCTCAAGGGCTACTTCTATGGCATTGAAAAAATTAAAATACCGGCTTATTTGGATATCATTGAGAAATTTATTAGACTTATTGTATTAATTTTTACAACTAACTATCTCATTGATTTTGGAATAGAATATGTATGCGCAGGAGCCATGACAGCAATGGTTGCAGGTGAAATAATAAGTCTGCTTTTGCTTTTTATATTATATAGGAAAAATAAATATTCATTGACAAGCAAAACCAGGACAGACTCTACCTTACATATTGTAAGCAATATACTTATGATAGTAATCCCCCTATCCCTTAGCGGGGCAATAAACACCATCATGGATATGCTTGATGCGGCACTGATTCCAGCCCAGTTGGTAAAAGCCGGCTTTTCTAAGCAACATTCTCTATCCCTTTATGGACAACTGACAGGAATGATACTTCCATTAATATATTTTCCAATGATTATAGTAGGTTCTTTATCCACTACACTTATTCCTTCTGCAGCCTTCTCATATACATCTAAAAACTGGGTTGCTTTAAATAAAAAATGCAATGATTCACTGACAATAGCCTCTGTAGTTGGTTTTGCAGCAACCATTGCATTCATGATGCATCCCAAAGAACTGTGTGATGTATTGTTCAATTGTCCTGAAGCAGATAAACTACTTTTTTGGTGTTCCATATCATGTGTTTTGGAGTACTGGTTGTTCATCCTAATGGCTATCATGAACGGTATCGGACTTCAAAAATATGTGCTGGAATCTACTATAATGAATATAGTTATTATGGTAATAAGCATTGTTGTACTTATGCCTATACCTAAATTAAATGTATATGGCTATGTACTAGGATTTGCCCTAAGTTCACTTTTTGTGGTATTAAGATGCCTGAGAATACTTAAAAAGAACACAACTATAAAATTCAACATGTTGCGATGCATCATAAAACCTCTGGCTTGTTCCATACCTATGTTGATTATAATTTGGCTTTCAAACCATTATATTGTTTCAAACACAACCTTTAAATATAACATGATACTTTCCTATGTAATAGGCCTCATAGTATACTTTGTATTGCTTCTTACATCGGGAACCATAAAACTTCATCAGGTATTCAATGTATTAAGCTTTAGAATCCCTAAAGCATAACAGGAAAGTCCATAGTAATTCATCAATATAAGGGATAAAGTAGGTAACACCACGGTGGCATCGATCAAACCGTGAACCATTATTGCAGTACAACTTCCTATAGTGCTTAGAGCAACAAATTTTACAATACTGTCTTCAGTGTTCTTAACAGCTTTATAGGATGTTGTAGTGAGATTCTCAAAAATCCACAAAAAGGATATTAAACCTAGAACCCCTGTTTCCGCAGCAAAATGCAATAATAAGTTGTGGGCATGATATATAACACCCCATAACCTGCTTGACATATTGCTTATGGAATACCATAATGTGCCTATTCCATTACCAAATATGGGATTGTCCATAAATATACGGAAGCTGGTTCTCCATATTTCCAACCGATATAGACTGCTGCTGTCTTTGTTTATATTGGCTATATCTATCCTTTCGTATGCTGTACCATTATTGAATATTACAAAGAACATAATCATCAAGACACCATATATAATCAGCCTGTTATCTCTCTTAATCAAATATACGATTATTAATGCAGCCAACAAAGAAACAAAGGCTCCTCTAGAATATGTAAATATCAACGAAATTGAGCAAAGTATCAATGACACATTCTTTAAATGGCTTTTGTCCATAGTAATAATCCAACATATAATAAAGCAGATGGAAATGACTAAATAGGCAGCAAACACATTAGGATTGTATAAGGTAGAATAAACCCTGCATATTGATGATAAGGATTCACTATATCCTGTCCAATGCTTATTTACTTGCAGCTTTCCCGAAATAAATTGATATATGCCATATGATGAAGCTATAATGGCAATGTAGTTCAAAGCATTGAACAAACTGTTTACTCCTTTTTTGCTAATATAGTATATAACCATTGAATAATATAGAATTTCTAATATTAATATGATGAAAAAAGCTATACTTGAATACTTCAAATTTGAAAAAAACACAGATATAAACATAAATATTAGAAATATAACTAGTTGCTTGTTAAGAACAATGTTACGTAGTATTCCATTGGTCTGATCCCATATGATAAAAAGTATCAATACTCCCAACACTGACAAAAAGCCAAGGGGAGGCATCAAAACTCCAGATGCCATTGTTACCATTATACATAAAGTAATGATTTTTTCCATTTTATTGCCTTCCTAGTGTAAATAATGTATTAAGAAATTGATTCCTATCATTAGCACCCGCTATGAATAACAGTAAAACTTCCCATAGCTTCTTTTTATATGCAAAACTATAGCAGGTTTTCCGCACAATAATAATGGCTTCCATTGGAAGCCTTTGAATTCCTATTATTCCGCACTAAAAAAATATTTATTGATATCATCAATAATACTCTTCAACTGGTCTTTATCCGCATAGAAGTATTTTATATTTCTTATTTTTTCTTCTTTAATAAGCCCAGCCTGCTTCAGTACCTCAAGGTGGTGGGATACTGTAGGTGTTGAAATGCCAATCATATCAGACAGCGCTTTACCATAGCTTTTGCTGTTAACTAATATTCTCAGTATCTCCATGCGAGACTTATCATCAATTACCTTTAGCATATTAGAAAGCTCTTCCAGAAGTGCCTCCTTCTTATCCCTTGTAAGCCTGCAGTCAAAAACCATATATAGCTTCTCGTCTGAATAAACTCTAATAAGCCTTGGAGAAACAAAATAAGAAGGTATTATGTAATATTCCTTAAAACCCGTAAAAAGCTTTTTAGGCTTTCCAGTAACTTTTTCTAAGGCCATCTCTATATTGTCTTTATCAATAAAGCTATTAACATAATCCACTCCATCTTCTAGTCTGTCTTTGTTTTTCTGGAACCTGTCTTGAAACCCTTTCTCATAAATGGCTTTAAGAATTTTTAATGCTTTGCTCTTAATTTCACAAGGCTTGTCAAAAAAATACATTAATATGTTATCTTCAACAATCCATTTAATCTTTTCTTGAATCTTATATCTTTCATTTTTGCTAATAAAGGCTTTATGAATCTTGTCTTTATCAATGCCTTCATTGAGCAGGTAAAAGAAGAAGTCTGTTTCATCGGTACTTTCTATATAATTAATGAATCTTTCTATGCTGAAATGCTCCTTGGTCTCAAGTACATAATTAAGAAATTCAATGCCTCCCGCTGGATAGTACTTTATACTTTGCAATGCATCAAGCTCGTCCTCACTTAGAACAGAAAGCATTTCTTCCGCCCACTTGATTTCATATTGATGATGTGCAGGATCAGTAAGCAAATGAACAGCACATATCAACTCAATAACAGATGAATAAAAGACCTTTACTACTGGAGACTCTAAATCACCATATACTTCAAGCGGCACAACAACACCCCCTTAATTCGACACTTGTCTAATATAATAATATCATCAAAAAACTTTCTATACAATAGTTGATTATATCAGAGATTTTAAACCTTCAATTTCCTGCTCTGTAAGTTCTCTATATTCACCAGGTCTTAGATTTTCATCTAATTTTAGATTACCCATGCTCAATCTTTTAAGATATATGACCTTTTTCCCAACAGCTTCAAACATTCTTTTCACCTGATGATATTTTCCTTCTTTTATCGTAATAATTACTTTTGATACTTCTGATTCCTCTAATATTTTTAGATCTGCAGGCATTGTTTTGTATCCATCGTCCAATAAAACTCCTCTATTGAAGTCTTCTATATCTTTTACACCAACTCTGCCGCTTATTTCAGCATAATATTCCTTATCTATGTTCTTTCGTGGTGATGTCAGATTATGATTCAACATTCCATCATTTGTCAGCAGCAGCAATCCTTCTGTGTCCTTATCTAATCTCCCTACAGGACTGGGCTCGAATTTAAGGTACTCTTCATCTATCAAGTCCAATACTGTATGGAGTCTCCTATCCTCTGTGGCAGTTATTACGCCTTGTGGCTTATTGAGCATCAAATAAATATATTTTCTATACTCTATCTTTCTTCCATTTACCTTAATTGTTTGTGTTTCTGGATCTATTTTTATCTCTGGATCCACTGCAACAATATCTTCAATCTCTACAGCACCGTTTTTTATCATTTTCTTTACATCTTTTCTACTGCCGTAACCCAAATTTGCCAGCACTTTGTCTAATCTCTGAAGCTCGCCCATATTAACCCTCCGTAGCATATGAATATACTTAGTATGTTCAACAACTTCACAACAATTCCTCCAATGGATTTTAAATAATAACAGAAAAGAGGTTTTACTGATTTTACATAAGCAAATTATTTTAAACACTGTAAAATTTAAAACATGGGCACCCAACTTGCATATTCACCTTCTTAAAGCTAATTCATTAACCCCAATCATAGAAGCAATAGAATTATTGATTCTTTTCTTTAAAAACAAATTAGGGTATGTTTTAACTTATCATCAATTGAAATTTAGCTTTTTCATCCCATAAAATATGCTCCTCCTTACAGTAAACAGTTTTATTGCTTTCTCTGCATACCATAAAGGGAGCTATCAGTTTTTATATGCTTATATTTGTATATTTTCTGTTGTTTTTCTCCAAAGCATAAAATGTGTGGCATTTATTATCTAACTAAAAAAGAATCTGACCTATGCCATTTTTTTCAGCCTTATTCATAAAATAATCTCCTACATAAACATCGAATATTGCTCCTCCTACCGATTTGTATAAGGTTGTTCCATATTCTGGTTTTTCTTTTCCTATTATTGAGCCCAGAGTGCTTATCTTATCTTCAGAAATCCAGTGTTCCTCAAGAGGCTTGCATAAATCTCCACTCTCTTCCTTGGCATAGTCAATATCTACAAACACTCTTTCAACTACATCAAACAGTGCCTTAGGATACTCTCTCATCTGAGGTTTATAAGAACCAATGCCTATAAAATGCTTGCCTACAAGCAAACTCCCGTCATCAGGCAGAACAGGCTCAAAGCTTGTTGTTGCAGTTATAATTATTTCTGAAGCCTCTATGAGCTTTTCTGTATTATCACATACATTTATTTCGGTATTGCCTAATACCTGATTTAATCTCTGCTTAAATGCCTCTGCCTTAGCAACACTTCTATTGAATACATTTATTTTCTTAATATCACGCACCTTGGCAGCAAACACACACTGATAGAAGCCTTGAACTCCAGTACCAACAACACCTAAAGCCTGACAATTTTCATTGGTGGTATGCTTTATGCCTGCAGCTCCTACAGCACCAGTCCTTAATGCTGTTAAAGCTGCTCCATCCATTATGCACCTTATTTTACCAGTGCGGTTGTCATTTAAAAGCACTACCCCTTGGATTGTGGGGATGTCTATTTGCGCATTATTAGGATATATTGTAAGTATTTTGGTACCTTTAACTTCATCTGTAAAGCAAGGCATATACAGATATGTTTCATTTCCATTAGAAACGCTTATTCTATCGGGCATAACAAATCGCTTTTCTTCATAGACACTCATAGATTTTTCTATAACAGAAATCAACTCATTGTAATCTGCCAAGTCAAACAGAGCTTTCTCATTAAGATATATCACTTTTATCACCTTTTCTTAATCTTTTGTCAATGTTAGTAGGAATATGTACAAGGATTTGAACATTTCCTACCATCACTTTCCACTATATTCGACAAAAAGCTAGAAAATCCTTTTGTTCAGGCATTGAGTATTTCAGATGTTAAGTAGTAATTACATATTTTAAGTCCTCAAAAATTCATTTTATTCTTTATCATCTGCCGGATTCAGAAAAGGCATATTGAGACCGACTACTGTATCAATAGGCATGGTAAAGCAAACGCTTCGGACATGGGGTTGCACGCCCTTCCTTTCTTTCATCATTATCATAGCCTTTTCCGCAGTAGTTTCCTCCACTACACAAACAATCAATTCTTTTTCGGAATCTACTGTAATGCCCATAAAATACTCATGTTGCACTCCTTCTCCACGGGAATTTAAAATGGTTGCCCCTTTAGCACCTGCCTCACGCAGCAAACTCACAACCTCATTTGCATATCCGGCATTTATAATAATAAAAAGGGCCTTCATTTTACTGCCGTTTTCCATGATTTATCATCCTCCCTTCACTAAAACGACAAATGCTCGATAGGTATGGTAAATGCGATACCGGTGTTGGGTTGGTCAAAATGAAAGTTTTCTTCTAGCATTTCCTTTACCTCATCAGATTTATTGTCAGGTAGCAAACACAATATCATCGTCTTTTGTTCCTCCGGAACTAATCCAAGGACATTTTGCAGATAACTAGCCTCAGCAGTGCCTCTGCCATATATTATATTGGCTAGATGTGCATTCTTTTCCAAAAGGGCTGACAACAGAGCATCCTTTGTTTTACGTCCAGCGATTATTACCCAAAAGGCGATTCCTATTGACTTCTTTTTTGTTGTTGAACTGCTTATGCTTATACTTAATTGTGCCATTTCTCCAACATATATGTGCTCAGGTACATTCTCTTCTTGAAACAGCGGTTTAAGATCCATAAACTCATCTTCTTCAGCAAGTTTTTGATACCTTTTCTGACGTAGTTCATATGCAATTCCCAATGCCTGTATTGCAATCAAAGGCGTAACTGATATAAATCCAATAACTCCGAAACCGCTGGTCAATATAGATTGTGCATTTATACCGACCATTGCACCAACTCCCTGAGCTACCCCCAATGTGAGCGGTGTGAGAAACGCAGAAGTAAGTGCACCGCCCGTAACCCCACCAGAATCAAAAGCTAAACCTACAAACAATGGAGAAGTGAATTTCATCATGATGATAGCAAGTGCATACAGCGGTACCAGGAAACAAAGGATGTTTATTTGCGTCAGAATTTTTATAAGTGCCAACAGTGAGGCAAACCCAATACCAATCGCCAGTGTTGTACGTATGGTCATCTTCTTAATATGGCCGTTAGTTATTTCTTCTAGTTGATCTGCCAATACAGTAACTGCCGGCTCCGACAGCGTGATGGCTGCACCGAGCACAAAACCGATCAAAAGCAGCAACCATTTAAACCATCCAGGACGATTCATATCAAGAAATATCCCTCCTATATACTTTCCTGCAAAAGCAAATCCAAAATCAATGCCTGACAGAAAAATAATCAGACCGATATAGACAATAACAGACCCAAGCATAATCTTAATGAACTCCATTTTGGGCAGCTTCACCAAGAAAATTTGGAACGGGAGGAAAAAGATAAGTACTGGGAGCAGTGCCAGAGCTACTTCACCAAGATTGGATATAATTATTTTAGCAAAGCTTTCAGCCGCACCCGGATCATACATGCCTGCTGGAGGAAGATTACCTCCGTTTAATGCCCTGAGAATGATACCATAGATAAACGCCGCTAAAATGGGACCTACCGATGCTATTCCGATGATACCAAAGGCGTCATCATTTGTCTTTCGTTTTGACATGGTGGAGGAAACACCCATACCAAGAGACAAGATGAATGGCACAGATACATCGCCAGTGGTAGCACCACTTCCATCGAAAGCCAAGGCGACAAATTCTACAGGAACGAATATAATGGTCAGAAACAGAAGAATATACAATAGGGTAAACACAGCTTTAATATTTATATCTTTCATTATACGGAGCAACGCAAAGCCGGAAAACATACCAATGCCGGCAGAAAAAACCAAAATCAACACATTACTGTTAATGACAGGCATGATCATGTTTGCTTGTCGAGCCAGAACAGCCAGAGCCGGTTCTGCAACTGTAGCAATAAGACCGAACAAGAAACCTAAAAATATTATATATGCTGGTTTTCTTAGTTTTATAAGCGATTTTCCCACTAACTTGCCGATATGAAGAATACTGATATCCAGACCTAATAGAAAAAGCGTTTGCCCTAAAATCACGCTGACGTAACCAACAACCAGTTTAAAATAGTCTAATGCACTTTCCATGGGTGCTATAAACCCACATACAACTATTATCACAACAGCAAGTGGAATGGTTGATAAAAATGTTTCTTTTAATACTCTAATCGTTTTCATTTTACCTCCTGAAATTTCACCAAATTCTAAACCTAGAATACAGCCCTATTAACTCGAACTTTAGGATTTCACAGATACTTAACTAACAATGTGCACAACAACAGAGAACATGACTTATATGATGATTAGAAGAACTTAGTACTTTCCCATGTTATTGCAAAATGTTATTTATCAACAGCTATCTCTGTGCCTTATAGCAATGATCATGTAAAAATTATTGGTAATAATCAGGTTTATTTCCATCAAAATTCAGCTACATTTATTATATGTAGCTGTAACCTTATGTTGTACCCACATACCAAATAACAACGGTGTCAGAACAAGCATGAATAGTAAAATAATAATACATAGAACCCCCTCCCTTAAGCTCCGAATGGATTCATCTGGATTTCTCTCACTTTTAATTCATGCTATGAGGTTCCTTTAGGGAATTTTAATATAAAGGTTCCAGTTCAAAGATTCCCGTAAAATAAACCGATTGACCATCAGCTTTAATGAGATGACAACAGAACTTGGGGGCATTGAAAAACTCCGCAGCGACTTCATAAGCAATATTTCACAGGAGTTCAAAACGTCCATTGTATCTATCAGAGGTTTTGCAAGACAACTTAAGAAAAGTACGCTTACAGAAAAGCAATGAGAAGAATACTCAGATATCATCATTGAATAAACTGAACGCTTGACGAGGATGTTCAGCAACATAATGCTTTTATCAAATGTGGAAAACACAGATATGCTTCTTGATAAGTCTGCCTTCTTTTTAGATGAGCAGATCCGCAAGGCAATCCTTCTCTTAAATCCCCAGATAGAAAAAGCGTCTGGAGTTGTAAATCAATCTTTGAACTATTCAGATTAATGCAAGTAAAAAATGATGAGCCATGTATGGGTAAATCTAATAGAGAATGCAATAAAATTCAGTCCGGAAAGTACCGACATTGAAATGACATCCAAATCCAACGGAAGTCATGCTGAAGTATCTATATGCGACAAAGGCATTGACATGGATAAGGAAGTAAAAATCATATTTCAGAAACCCACTCATACTGATATGTCGCTTACTTTACTTTTGACTATATTAAAAGGGAGTGCAGATACTCTAATTTAATCGTAGATTTTCATCACTCCCACAAACTTTGGCCTCTGACGATTTTTTTGTCTTTTTCAGTTTAGAACTACCACTTTAGAGAAGCTTATGCTTTTATTCTGCCAATCTATTCATATGCATTTCTTACTATTTATTATATGGCACTGACAACTATATTACCTTAACTATATTAAACATATTATCAAGCAAAGCCCAGTTTTGTATGAAGGATTCTCCTAACACCCAATAACTTATGCCTCTAAGTCCCATATTTGCTGCCATTTCATTTTTGGCTTTCATACTTCTTGCATCCTCAAACCATACAACATGTTCTACACCATTTTCATCTCTATAATTAAAATAAGGTGATTTGGCAGTTTCATCAAATTGAATTTCTGCACCAACATTAGCAGCCAACCTTACAGCTTCATCGGGGCTTATTCTTCTCGCCCATTCTCCTCCGGGTGTGTAAGGCAGTGACCAATCATATCCATACAGTGGTGTTCCCATTAAAATCTTATTCCTTGGTATTACTGAAGCAGCATAATTTAAAACTTTTCTAACTTCATTTATTGGTGCTACTGCCATAGGCGGTCCTCCCGACCATCCCCATTCATAGGTCATCAATATTACAAAGTCTACTATCTCTCCATGGGCTCTATAATCATGGGCACCATGCCAGGCACCCGCTGTAACGTCTGTATTTTGGGGCACTAGAGCTGTAGATGCAATGAAATTACTGTTATGAAGCTGGTCTGTAATTCTTCGTAAAAAGCTGTTATAGAGCTGTCTATCAGCTGGGGCTACTCTTTCAAAATCTATGTTTAACCCATAATATTCCTTATTTCTCATTATAGCCAACACATTATTTATTAAATTTTGCTGTATAGTTTCATTACTAAGAATTATATGGGCAAGCTGGGTGTCAAAATTACCGTTTCTTAAATTGGTTATTATCATCAACGATGCTATATTATTGTTCCTTGCTGTTTGAATCATGGCCTCATCATTTATATTGTTTAATGTGCCGTCTTCATTAACCTGATAACTAAAGGAACTTATATATGTCAAATACGGTGCTACTTCTTCTACATATCCTACAGCTGCTGCTCCTGCCTCAAGCTCTACATATGCATTGATTTCCATATATCCATAGTTCTTATTTTCGCTTGGTATCCTAATTTCCAATCCCGGGTAAATCAAGGCCGGATTTGATATTCTGTTATACTCGGCAAGCCTTTCAACGGTGGTCCCAAACCTTCTTGCTACACTCCACAGGGAATCTCTTGGCCTGATGATGTAGTTTCGTGCCTCTTTAGGTATAACTAATGACTGACCAACCACCAAATGAGACAAGTCTTCAATGCCATTGGTTTCAACTATCGCATTTATCGATACTCCAAATTGCCTGGCAATGGACCATAGAGTATCTCCTCTTTTAACCACATAAACAGTCATTTTAACATCCCCTAACAATAATTCTTGGTGGACCTTATTATCATAATATTCATCATACGAAAAACTGTTAAAGGATTAATAGTCAATTATCTCTATAACAGGCACCATGCCAATAGCTATACCAGTTGGATCTGAACCAACTGTTACAGCACCACGTGCTGAATCATCTACAACATCAACTAAGGTTACATTTGTACTGTATTGACACATATACTTTAGCGCCATAATTCAGTACCGTCTGAAATAATTGCTACACTACTATAGCCTCTTTGTCCGATAAATGATATTGTGTTCCACAACCCATAATTCAACTCCGTATGACATAAAATCATCAATGAACTTCTGCTAATTTTCAATATTCTTTTAGAACATATACACTGGTAATGAGACAAGTATTACTAGTTTTCTGCCAGATAGGCAGCGTATTCCAAAGGTGTTATAAACACCTTCTGCAATGCTTCATCACTTATTCGGCCAAACACCGTCTTTTCAGGCTTGCCATTCACTTCGATAATCCGCAACTTGCCATTGGATTCGATTCCAAAATCCACACTGATTTCACCTAAAAAGCATAATTTTTCTTCAAGAATTTCAGCTACTCGTATGCTAATATCTCTTAATTCAAGTAAAATAGTTTTATCAAAGCCAGCATTCTCAAAAACTTCATGAATTCTTAGAACATCATAGGTTAGATTGGTTATAAAGAAATTTCTATAGGCTACTCTGCTCATATCTGCTGTAATATTCCAGACTCCCTTTTTATTCTTCTGTACAAGCATTCGCATATCGAATACATGCCCATCTATTGAAGCAAATGAGATAAAAGGCTGAATTATATATTTTTCTGGGGTGCATTGTTTATCTATAAATATGATTAAATCATCAGCACTTTTAATAATTTTAACAGAATAAAATGTTTGAATATAAACTTTATATTCATTGCTCTGAAAGGTAAACCTGAGTATTTTATGTCCCATAGCACCTTTTACTGGTTTCATCAGCACAGTTCCTTCCTCATGAAGCATACTCAACAAATGCTCCCTGGTATATTGATATGTAGGGAGCATTAAATCTTCTAAGCCACTTTCTTTTAGAATTGAATAGACTTTATACTTATCAAATCTAGTAAAGCTATTAAAAACCTTTCCACTACCAATTACTTTTTCTAACTTATCAGTAGTTACAGTGGAACTTGTATAGCAACGATTATATATAGAATCAGGGAATCTTGTTACTTTTTCCTCCCATTTACCACTATTGAACATTATTCCTTTAATCTCTTGTTTTTCCCAGTCTATTCCACTTCTTGTGAACTTAATAAGTTCAATGGATAAATCTTCGGCTAAATTATAATAATTAATAGGTGCTAAATTATTGCATAATAATCCTACTAAATACTTCTTCATTTCAAAGTTCCACCTATTTTTTTATGACACAGCCACAAAACCCATAGCTATACCAATAGGTTCATTTCCAACTGTTATGGTACCATGTAATAAATTGTCTATAACCCCAATTATGGCAACATTTGTAGTGGATTGCAAAGACACATATACTTTGGCTCCATCGGGTGTTCTTGCCAATGGATCAGGCGGATCCCCTAGCATAATTGTAATAACTACCGTATCGGTTGCTGTGTCAATAACAGATATACTATTACTAAATCCGTTTGATACATATGCTTTCGTTCCATCGGGTGTGATGGCTACTGCACGAGGCAAATCCCCTACCATAATAGTATCGATAACCGTATTGGTTGCTAAGTCAATGACAGATACATTATCACTGCCCGAATTGATCACATAAGCTTTAGTACCGTCTGGCATAATAGCTATTGCACTTGGGTTGTCACCTATTCCATCGACAGAGGTTATGGTATCAATTATTGAATCTATTGATATATCTATAACAGTAACACTATTATTATCTAAGTTAACCACATACCCTCTTGTACCATCTGGTGTGATGGCTATATCAAAGGGGGAATCCATACTGATTGTACCTGTTACTATGTCATCAGCTACATTTATAATCGAAAGTGTATTGCTAACATGATTAGCTACATAAGCTTTTGTATTATCAGGGGTGATAGCTATTCCTTGAGGGTTGTCACCTACTGGTATCACCGATATAACACTATTGCTTAAGGTATCTATAACTGACACAGTACGATCTATGTTATTAACCACATAAGCTTTAGACCCATCAGGAGTAACTGCCACTCTTGTTGGTCCTCTTCCTACAGTAATGGTTTTTATAACTGTATCAGTATTAGTATTGATTACATCAACAGTATTTCCGTTACTACCATCAAAAATAGCAACATAGGCTAATGGCAAAATTGGCAGTTTTCTGATAGAACATATATCTTTACAGCAGATGTTAATTATCGTATTATCCGCCTTTATCAGTTGAACTACATTTCCTGTTATATTTCCTACCAAGTTGCCTACAAAAGTATCACATGAAGTCTTTATCTCAATTGCGCTGCCTTCATCAATTCCTGCTAACAACTCTGCACATAAACATCCTGACACACCCATAACATACATCTCCTTAATGATATTTCAATATCCTAACCTATGTATGCTTTTATCATCACTTTCTCTATAATAGATTATGTCTCTAATAAGACAAGAGTTACTGGCTTTCTGTCATATATGCAACCTCTAGTAAAATAATTTAAAATACAATATGTTTTCATTTTGATAAGAGTTACTGGTCCCATAGCATGTATTTCCGCATATTAATATTATCAAGAGAGGTGACATACATGAAAGTTTTACTGTTGTCCATCATTGCGAAATGTGGTGTATACACCCATGTCCGTGAACTGGCCATATATCTTCAAAGACTTGGTGTAGAAGCTGTTATAGGTTTTATTCATAATGAAAGAACCATAAATAAGTTTAAATTAACTGATGCGGATCTACAGGCTATGATGAAGTCTCTAAAAGGAATAGAGCATTTTTTTTATGAATCTGATGATGATTTGTTGGATAAAATCAGTGATATGAATATATCTCTGGTACATGCCCATTCTCCCTTGGTTTTTTCTGCAGCAATGAAAGTATCGGATAAATTTGATATACCATTTGTTATAACCCTCCATAGTTCGTTAAATTGGAGTAAGCTTCATCCAATCTCAATGAGAAAAGCAGCCTGTATTATTGCAATTGGACCCGAGGTTGCAAAGTCAGCAGGCAGTGACTATCAGGATAAGATCCAGATTATCTTCAATGGTATTGATCTAGAACACTATAAGCCATTGGATAACATTAGTGTCAAAGGACCCTTGCGAATTATCTGGATGGGCAGAACTAATGGTGAAGCATCACAGGGTGCCCAATACCTTACCAGAGCAGTTCGAATACTGAAAAAAAAGGGAATAAATGTAGATGCAAAGATTATTGGGCATGCTGTAGGCGCAGATGTTGGTGGTTTGAAAAACTACAGTTGGGTACATGATCCATTACCTTACCTTTGTCGCAGCCATATTGTTTTTGCTCGTGGCCGAGCTTTGAGGGAAGCTATGGCCTGTGGAAATGTTGGAATTTTAGTTGGTCAAGGATATGGAGGCATAGTCAGAGAAGATTGGTTTGAAGAAGGTAAAATGCCTCAGCTTAGCGGTTCATTAAAACATGGATATGCCGAACATGATGTTTCACTGATTATGAAAGATATACTATTTTTCCATAGAAACCGTGAAGAACTTTCAAAAGCAAAAAAAACTGCAAGAAGAATAGCAGAAATGCATTTTGATGCAAGAACAATGGCAAAAGAAACTTATAACGTATATCAAAGAGCTCTTGAAATACATTCCCGAAAGCAAAGATAATGATATCACATTAACTTATCAATAATATCTTAAGGGTCTGTTGCAAAATCCTGATTATGCAACAGACCCTGCTATATTTATGGAGGAAATACATAGCATAAATAGAAATAATCAATAATAAATTAAGTTAGAATATAAAACTAGGAGGGACTTCTGTGAATTCAGAAAGATTGATAAACACATTTTTGGATCTTATAAAAATCAATAGCGTAAGCAAAGATGAAAAATACATAGCCCTTGAACTGAAAGGCAGACTTGAAAAGTTAGGATTTGAAACATACATAGATGATGCTGACAAAAAGGCAGGTTCCAACTCTGGAAATCTAATAGCCAAGCTGAAAGGCACTAAAAATGTACCTCCCATTATGCTTTCTGCCCACATGGATACAGTTAATCCTGGTCTCAACATTAAACCTCAAGTAACAGATGGTGTCATAAGAAGCGATGGAAGCACCATACTTGGAGCAGATGACAAGGCAGGTATTGCAACAATATTAGAAGCTGTTACGTATATAAAAGAAAGCAATATTCCCCATGGTCCCATTGAAGTAGTATTCACCATATGTGAAGAAATCGGCCTCTTGGGGGCAAAATATCTGGATCATTCAAGGCTTCAATCTAAGCATGCCTTTGTATTCGACAGCAGCGGCGAAGTTGGAACTGTTATTATACAGGGACCTTCACAGAAGCTGATAAATGCCTATATAAAAGGTAAGGCTGCCCATGCAGGCCTCAATCCCGAAAAAGGTATAGATGCTATAGCAATAGCAGCAAAAGCCATAAGCAATATGAAGTTAGGTCGTATAGATAAAGAAACAACAGCTAATGTAGGAATAATCAGAGGAGGTCATTCAACCAATATTGTATGTGATTTAGTAGAAATGGAAGCAGAAGCAAGAAGCCTCGATGTTCAGAAACTGAATAATCAGGTCAAGCATATGATCAAATGTCTTGAAGATGCATGCAACACAGAAAACGCTAAACTTGATATAGATATTCAAGATTGCTATGATGCCTTTTCAATAGATTTGGATGACCCAATATTGAAAATTGTTGAGTCCGCTATGAAAAATGCAGGTATAGACTATAAACCTAAATCAACAGGTGGAGGTAGTGATACAAACATATTAAACAAGTCAGGCATAAAGGCAGTCACTCTTGGAATAGGAATGACCAACTCTCACAGCACTGAAGAATTCATAACCATAGACAGTCTTGAAAAAACCGCATTGCTCATTGAAAAACTTATACAGGAAATTAAGTAGAATAAAGGGATGGGTACGACTCTCCATCATACTCATCCCTTTTATACTATTCCTTTGTTATATTATATACTCTTCCAGCATCTTTTCTGGTTCACCGATTAGTATGCTTTCCGGAACATCCTTAAACTGTCTGAAATTGCTTCTAAAGCTTTCTGCCAAACTGTTAGCCTTTCTGTAGTATTCGTCAATACTATACCATGTGTTTGGCGGATTTAAAACTAAATTTGGTACATTAGGACATTCCTTAGGTATTGCAAGATGGAATATGGGGTCAGTAATATACTCTACATTATCTAAATCACCGTTTATAGCAGCCCTTACCATGGCTCTTGTATATTTTAGCTTCATTCTGCTTCCTATTCCATAAGAACCGCTTGCCCAACCTGTATTAACAAGGAACACTTTTACATTATATTTATCAATTTTCTCTCCTAATAACTGAGCATAAACCTGAGGCCTGTGAAGCATAAATGGAGCTCCAAAGCAAGCTGAGAATGTAGCCTTAGGATCTACTATTCCCCTTTCCGTTCCTGCCAGCTTGCTGGTATAACCGGACATAAAGTGATACATGGCCTGCTCCTTTGTTAGCCTTGATATAGGTGGAAGAACTCCCGTGGCATCAGCGGTCAAAAATATTATAGTCTTTGGTATGCCACCCATACCCTCAAGTACTGCATTGTCTATATGCTCAACAGGGAATGCAGCTCTGGTATTCTCTGTGTACCTGTCATCATCATAATCCGGCTCTCCAGTAACTTCATGGATTACCACATTTTCCAGCAATGCTCCTTCTCTGATTGCTCCCCATATTTGAGGTTCATTTTCTTTAGATAGTTTTATGCATTTTGCATAACATCCTCCCTCAAAATTAAAAACCCCTTTATCTGTCCAGCCATGTTCATCATCGCCTATGAGCTTTCTATCGTCATCAGCAGATAATGTGGTTTTTCCTGTTCCAGACAATCCGAAAAACAAGGTTACATCACCGTTTTTGCCCATATTTGCAGAGCAGTGCATAGGTAAAACACCTTTGAATGGAAGAAGATAATTCATTACCGTAAAAATAGATTTCTTTATTTCACCGCAATATTTTGTACCTCCTATGAGTACTACCTTCTTCTCAAAATTAAGTACAATAAAAACTTCAGACCTGGTTCCATCTACTGCTGGATCCGCCTGCAGCCCAGGAACTGCAAAAACAGTAAATTCTGGTTGAAAGTTTTCCAGTTCTTCTTTCTTCGGTTTAATAAACATTTGTTGAGAGAATAAATTCTGAAATGCAAATTCATTTATGACTCTTATGGGCATCCTATATTCCTTGTCTGCCCCCACAAAACCATCGAATAAAAATACTTCTTTTGATTTTATATAATCTAAAACCTTTGAAAACAGTTTGTCAAAATTCTCTTTTGTCATGGGTATATTGCCTTTGTTCCAATTTACATGTTCATGAACAGATGGTGTGTCCACAATAAATCTATCCTCAGGTGACCTTCCTGTGTATTTCCCTGTGTTTACACATAAAGCTCCATTGCTGGCAATAACACAGCCTTCTTTTTCAACTGCAACATCAATCAATTGTTTTATAGGCAAATTATAATGTATCTTGCTACACTGAATTTCTACTCCATCCATAGAAGCATATAGCCTGTTCAAGTTTTTTACCCCCTAAAAAGCTAATATTTGTATTTTCACCTTATATATTATATCATAATTAAATATTTGTGCTATACTTTTTAATAATATTTATATAATTATCAGGGTTGAAAAATATATCTAATGATTAAAATACCAATTTTAGCAGATTTTATATTTATCTTATGAAATTCATCTGTTATAATTATTTCATGACTTAATGAGGTGATAATAATTGAAAAATAATTCTATTTACATAAAACTATCATGCTTATATTTTTCTGCCTATTGGTGTTTAGCTTGTTACAGCCCATTTTTATTATTATATTTGCAAGATCGTAAGCTTTCTTATGTTCAGATGGGATTTGTTTTTGCCTTAAACTCTTTAGTTAATGTCTTATGTCAACCTGTGTGGGGCTATATAACAGATAAATATTTAAACATTAAGAAGTCATTATATATTTCTATTATCGCCAGCGCAATTGCTATTGTACTTCTTGTTCAGTCTTATGAATATAGATTTATCATACTATCAACCGTAGTTTTCGTAGCTTTTCAAAGCTGTATATCTTCTCTTATGGATTCCTTATGCTATAAGATTATATATAAGTACAATAATATAAAGTTTGGAAAAGTCCGTTTGATGGGCTCTGCAGGTTATGCCATATCCTCATTTTTATTGGGTATTATCATCGCAAGAACATCTATCAACATAGCCTTTTATTTATACTCAATTTTTAGCATATTTGCAGTATTTTCTTTATGCAGATTGAATTTTAAAGATGAAACTCCCAGAGAAGAAAAAAGCAAAGCCCAACCTTTGCAAGTATTAAGAAACATAAGTCTGTTAGTGTTCTTACTTTCTGTAACAATAGCAAGCATTTCATATGGTGCAAACAGCAGTTATGTTGGTGTCCTGCTGCAGGAAACAGGAGGAAATACACAGAATCTTGGATTACTATGGTTTGTAATAGCAATGTCCGAGATACCGATTTTCTTTATATCAAGCAAGATTATTAACAAAATCGGTTCTATAAATACCTATTTATTATCACTGTTGATATTCTCATTGCGTTTTTTCTTATGCACCCTTTGGAATAATGTTTCTTTTATAATAGCTATTCAGTTTCTCCAAGGCTTTACCTTCCCGCTTTTTATGGCAGGAGCCTTAGATTACATGTCTAGCATAATACCATCTGAAGCTAGATCTTTCAGCATAGCATTAATGTCAGCTTTAATTTTTGGAGCTGGAGCTCTTATAGGAAACATGGGTGGAGGAATTATCATAGAAAGATTCGGCATATTCACTCTGTACCAAATTATGTCTGTCATATGCTTCACTGCTTTATTGATTGCCTTGACATTAAAGAAAAAAAGAGGAAGTAGCCCTTCCTCATTATAAGAAAGGCTTCATATATTATCATTTAAAAACAAGGAAGCCTTTCTTGAAGTACATTCAATGGAAAGTATAAATTTAAGAAATATATGCTTTCCTATGCATTATAATATAAATATTGCTACTATGGTTGTCACCACAAATCCTATAATAACAGGCAACAGATTTTTTCTTGCAATATCCGCAGGTTTTATTCCTGTTATTGCCGCAACCGGAATAACAGCCCATGGTATGATTGTGCCACCTCCAGTCCAAATGGCTGCTATCTGTCCCAGCGCACATAACCTTGCTATGTTGACATTAATAGCTGTACCGAACACTTTTGCGATGGATCCGGCTAAATTCATGCCAGAAAAACCAGAACCATCAAGGCCTGTTATTGCACCTACAGCAGTTTCAAGAATAGCTGCAATAGGCTTACTCAAAGCCACGCTGGATGCAAGAAGAAGTCCCATATCCGATAGTATACCCATTGAACCTTCAGGAAGAAAATCTCCAAATACAGTTGTAAAAGGTCCTACTTCTCCTAGATAAAAAAAGCCTGCAATAGGTAAAATAGGCCCAAATATCTCCATTCCAAAAGCAAAACCTTTTTTGATATACTCTGCAATCTTCTCTAAAGCTTCCTTCTTATATAGGGATACGCACAAAACACAAAGTACAATGACAGCAGTGCCGCCTACAAGAGCTGTAGCATCTCCTCCCACCAGATCAAAGGCAAACATGGCAGCAATATCCAGCAAAAACAATATAGGTACAAGTATTGCAGCCCATTTTGCAATCTTAGGATGTTTTATCGTATTTTCCACACTATACATTTCCACTTGTGGTTTAACAATGTTTCCAGTTTTTATATCTTTTTTAAGGATTATATATGAAGTTGACACTGTTACAACAGCCATAACAACATAAAGGGGTATTCCTTCATACATAACATCAACTACCGGAACCCCTCCAGATGTTGCAGTTATAGTAGGGGCTCCCTGGATTATAAAATCTGTTGACAATCCAATACCATGACCAAAAATATTCATTGCTACAGCAAACCCTATAACCGGTAAGCCAACTCTTATGGCAACAGGCAGCAGAACTGCACCAATCAATGCTGTAGCTGGTGAAGGCCAGAAGAACCATGATGCTAGCAACATCACTATACCTATTGTAAAAAAAGCTGCATCAGGAGTTTTTATTATCTTTGCTATAGGAGCTGCCATTAAGTAATTGGCACCTATTTCCTCTAACAGTTTCGCCATAGCAACAATAACTGAAATAATCATTATAACACTGATCAATTCAATACCGGCAACAATAAATGAATCAAATATGGCTCTTGCGGCACCACTTATGGAACCTTTCGCCACTAAACCAATTAGAAAAACTCCTACAATGCACGGAATTATAGTTTCTTTTCTAGCCAACATGAAACCCAATATGACCAGAACCATAATACAATAAATCCAATGTGCTGCAGTTATGGACATTTACATCACTCCCCGAAAACTATGATAATACCATAGTATTCGGAGATTCATACAACTGCTACAATAAAACCTCATACAGAACAGATAACAAAAAACTGTTGGCTTTTCTATCCAACACGGCAAGTCGAAAATGATTAGACGTTAAATAAGAAAATCCATCAGGAGTTCTTATTAAAATACCATGTTTCACCAACTCATTTCTTAACTTATAAGCATCCATACTTTTCTCAGTTATCTTAAGAAGATGGAAGTTTGCTTTTGACGAATAAACTTCTAGCCCTTTTAAATTAGATAACTCATTGTACAGATATAATCTCTCCTCTTTTATCCACTCATGGGATTTGGATATATAATCCTTATCTCCGAAAATACAGCTACCTGCAATAACTGCTGCTGCATTGACGCTCCAAGGCTGTTGGATTTTTTTTATTCTTTCCCATATTGCCCTGTTGCATGTTATAGCATAACCTAACCTTATACCCGGCATACCAAAAAATTTTGTGGCCGCCCTTATTAAAACAACATTTCCAAAATCATACATCTTTGATAAAAATGAACTATGCGGATAATCATCAGTAAATTCAATGAATGCTTCATCAATTATCAAAATTGAGTTCTTTTCATTTAACTGAGCAGCTATGTAAGCAAGGGTTGCTATATCAATTAAAAAACCTGTGGGATTGTTTGGGTTGCATAAAATAATTATGGATCTTTCTTCAACTATGTTTAAAAATAATTCAATATCTATTTTAGAAAAATCATGATTATAGCAGAAAACTTCCTCATACCGGATATTATATTTTATAGCTGCTTTCCTATATTCAGAAAAGGTAGGCCCCATTGTAAAAAGCTTATTATAATCCATGCTGTCTAAAATAGAATATATGAGATCAACAGCCCCATTCCCTGGCAACACATAGGCATCATCATCCAAAGATAAGTAATCTTTTATGCTCCTCACCAAAGCTCTGTACTCAGTGTCAGGATATCTGGCAAACACATCCATGTTATCCCTTAGAGCTTTTTTAAAGCTTTCAGGAACACCTGCCGGGTTTATGTTTGCACTAAAATCATATATTATATTATTATAATCATATATATTACCACCATGAAAACTCATACTTTATATCCCCTTTAGTAGGTAAGCTGCGATTGAAAAGAGTATTAAAGCCATAAGCCAACTGACATACATAATCTTTACCGTATGTTTTATATCCTTAGCCTCTATAACCTTTGATTTATCACCAATAGTGGGTTTAACTACAAGCTTACCAAAATAATAATTAGCTCCTCCAAGCATTATTCCTAAAGCTCCCGCAACTGCTGCCTCAGGATAACCACTGTTGGGGCTTAAATGCTTTCTCCCGTCCCTCAAAACAATCCTAAAGGAATTTTTATAATCCTTACCTAAAATAAATGCGCTTGCCACCATAAAAATAGCTGTAAGACGAGCAGGTATATAATTAGCAATATCATCAAGCTTCGCTGAAGCCCATCCAAAATCCTTATACTTATCATTTTTGTATCCCACCATAGAATCCAGTGTATTTATGGCTTTATATGCCATTGCCAATGGCGGACCTCCTATAAACATATAAAAAAGAGGAGCTATGATGCCATCGCTTGTGTTTTCAGATACTGTTTCTATAAGCCCTCTGGCTATACCCTCTTCATCGAGCCTACCTGTATCTCTTCCAACTATATAGGACAATAACTTTCTCGCCTCAGGCAAGTTATCCTGGAATAACACACTCATTATTTTGTATGCTTCCTTTTGAAGGCACTTTCCTGCTATGCAATAATACATAAAAATAACGCTTAGCATAAAGTTTAGCCATAGGCCAATTCTCATTGAAAACTTCAATATAAAATATATTGTTCCATAGCCTATTGCCACAGTTGAAATTGTAAGGATAATTCCTGCTATTTTTAAAGCGCTGTCGCTTCTACATATCTTTCTTATTATCTTTTCAAACCAACTTATATATGAACCAATAACCCTTACAGGATGAGGCATATTATAGGGATCACCAAAGATCAGATCCATTATGTTTGCAATCCAGATCTTAATCATCTATCTATGCCTCCAAAATCCAAATATTTTACTCATTTTCATACTACTCCTTGCTTAGTCGATTTTACCCATTATCCTTCAAATGCAATTTATTTTCTTTATGGTGCAGTGGCCTTGTTCTATTTCCAATAGGCTGTATTTTCCATGTTCAAAATAAAAATTCCAGAATCCGTCTTCTTTAAGCCCTAACAATGCTGAAATCATGACTCTCATACAACCTCCATGGGTTATGAGTGCCACATTTTTTCCATAATAAATTCTAATGATTTTTTCAAGAGCATTTTTTACCCTAAAATAAAAATCTCTAAAACATTCTCCTTTTGTAGGAGACATGTTTTTCCAATCATCTATACCTTTTTTCCAATCATCTGGGTAAAGTCTGGCAACATCATGATAGTGGCATCCTTCCCACAGGCCAAAGTCCATCTCTCTCATTTCCTCAACAATATCTACTTTTAAACCTTTGGTGGAAGCAATTCCTTGAGCCGTTTGCATGCATCTTTTTAAGGGACTGGAGAGGATAACATCCAACTCGATGTTTTCCATAGCCTTTTCTAGCTCCCTGCATTGCCTTTTTCCTGCTTCATTCAATTCTATATCTTTACTGCCAAAAAAAACTCCAGGCTTATTTAAATCCGTCTCACCATGCCTTATAATATATAACTTTAGCATTAGAATATATTCCTTTCCAAAACATATATAAACATCATAAAGCTTATTTCAGCCAGTTCACTGGCAGCTCCCAAAGTATCACCTGTCATACCGTCTATTTTTGATATTACAAAATTTCTAAAGGCCATTATTATGACAGTGCTACCTATCATCGCTACAAGGCCTTTCAAAGAACCAAAAAGCAAAATCATTATAATGCCTGATGAAATACCAAGGATAAGCCTTTTTATGGACATGTGAGAATAAAAAAGTCCTCCCATGCCACCATTAGCTCTTGCATATTTTGATATACCCATAAGCAATAGAACAAGAGTTTTAGCAACCATAGGGGCTAAAATTATTGCAATTCCCATATCCTTGTATGGCATGGCTGACAAGATGCTCAATCTAAATGTAAAATCCAATGCTATGGCAATGACTCCATTGGTACCTATCCTGCTATCCTTCATTATCTCCAGAATGCGTTCCTTGTCTCTGGCTGAAAACAAACCGTCACAGGTATCCCCAAGGCCATCCAGATGTATGCCACCTGTAATAAATATATTTGCTGCAAACCAAAAAACCAGAGCAAGAGTTTCGCCTAGAAAATGATCGGCAACAGAATATATGCCATAGTTAAATAATCCAACAATTAACCCAACAAGAGGCATAAAAACTATACCCTTTGAAAAGTCTTCTTCTTTAGCACTTATGTCTATTTTGATAGGTATCCTGGTAAAAAATTGCATCATCAATATCAAACTTCTCATATCATCACTTAATCCTGACGGGTATGCCTGATACAGCTAAGTATACCTCGTCTGACCTTTCTCCAATGATTTGATTCATTCTCCCTGCAATATCCCTAAATGCCCTTGCCACTGGATTCTCAGGAACGATTCCCCAACCAACTTCATTGGTAACCAATATGGCATCTGCAGAAGATGCCTTTATGGCATTCAGCATGGCCATGATCTGTTCTTTTATACTTTCCTCAGCCTTGTTGTAGTCTTCTATAGTTGCGTTCTCCAAATCATAATTAAAATATTCCATTAATTGATTGGTAACCATTACTGTTATACAATCCAGCAAAAAACAACTATAATCTTCTTCATATCTATATATGACATCTTGAACATCTCTATAGGTTTCTACAGTAAACCATGCTTTGTTTCTCGATTCTCTATGCTTTTTTATTCTATCTTTCATTTCACTATCAAAAGGCACGGCAGTAGCAATATAAATCACCTTATCTCCATATTCCGCTGCCAATTTCTCTGAGAATCTGCTTTTACCGCTTCTGGCACCTCCGGTTATAAGAACGCATTTTCCCATAATTTCTCCCTACCTTATATCAACCAAAAAATCATTTACGATGGTGGCTTCCTCAAAGGTTGCCATCTTGGTTATTACATCATTGGCAGCATCTAAGATATCATAAGCAACAGCACAGCCGCTTCCTTCTCCTAACCTCATGTCCAGATTGAGCATTGGCTGAAGCTTTAATTCTTCCATAATCCTCTTATATCCAGGCTCTGCAGAGCAATGGGTGGGAAACATGTAATCCACAACTAAAGGATTCAACCTGTAGGCCAGCAAAGCTGCAGCAGCAGATATCAATCCATCTATCAGTATGGGGATCCTGTAATAAGCTGCTCCTATAAAGCATCCTGCCATACCACCTATATCAAAACCTCCAACCTTTGCTAGAACGTCAATGGGGTCATTCTTATCAGGATTATTAATCTCTAAAGCCTGTTTTATCACTCTCTTTTTATTTTCATAGGCTTCCTCTGTAAGTCCTGCACCTTTTCCTACCACCATATCAGCATCTGCTCCCGTAAAAGCAATTAATACTGCACTGCTAGTGCTGGTATTTCCTATGCCCATTTCTCCAGTACCTAGAACTTCTGCCCCTTCTCTTACAGACTCTTCAACCATTTCTATACCTATCATTATGGATTTTATGGCTTCTTCTCTTGTCATGGCCGGTCCCTTTGAAATATTCCATGTACCTTTTCTTATTTTTTTATTATATAACCCTGGGTACTCCACATCTGCATTGATTCCTATATCTACTACCTTAAGCTTTGCCCCTGCATGTTTAGCCAACACTCCAACTCCTGTAATCCCCCTCAACATATTTATAGTTTGAATGAGTGTTATATTCTGAGGGCAGCAGCTTACTCCCTCCTCCACAATACCGTTATCGGAAGACATGATAATAAGATGCCTGTTTTTCATAGGATTATCAAGCTTTCCTGTTATCCCGGAAATCTTTATTGCTATGCTCTCAAGATGTCCTAAGCTTCCTAAAGGCTTCGCCAAATTATCCAATCTCTCTTTTGCTTTTGCTTTGCTATTTTCATCGGCTCCCTTTATGTCCGACAATATCTTCTCCAGATTATCCAAATCAATCCTCTCCTCAATCTAAAAATAAAACAAAAAACCACACCAGAAGTGTGGGAATATGCATAATCAATCATCCCCTCCCTCCGAAGGTTGAACATAGCATTTGGCAGGTTTCCTGGCTCATGGTTCATCTTACTCTCCAGCCTTCTCGGTCTCCCAATGGCTAAGTTGGATTTCATCCCCATATACAGTAGCGGGGGCTGCAGCAGCTTCTCACTGCTTTCCCTTTTAACCTCGGTACGTATAATATCCCAAGGCACCAAAACTTATTCTATTGAGTTCATTATAATGTTATTGAAAAGGACTGTCAATGTCATAACCTATTCTCTCTGAATCCGAAAATTTTCCACAGACCAGTAACACTTTAAGCATCAAAAGATATTATGATATTAGAGGTGAGTGACACCTAAAATTAGGAGGTGAATGGTATATGGGCAAAGATTATTGCAAAAAAGAATGTAGAGAATTTAAAATCAAGAATTTCCCAGATAACATAAGAGAGCTGCTTTGCATGCTGGCAAAGGATGAAAATAATAGAGTAACAATCATACTGGATACATGCGAAGACTGTATTTTAGAAGATGTATGCCTAGTAGCAGTAATAGGCGATTTGGCAGTATTCCGTTACCATGATAAGTTTAAATTTGTAGATGTTCATTGCATATGCACTGTAATAGTAGATTGCGAAACCATACTGGATGAAGTTCTAGAATCAAGCAATCGTTGCAAATGCTAAAAATTAAAAATAAATTAATAAATCCGGCTCCCTCAGCCGGATTTATTAATAATACATTTTTCTGTCTAAATACTCTTGAACCAATCTTAAAGCCTCACCAAATCTCTGGAAGTGAACAACTTCTCTTTGTCTCAGGAAGCTCAGGGTTTCAATAACACCTTTATCATTGGTTGATTGAATCAAATGCTCATAGGTGGTCCTTGCCTTTTGCTCTGCTGCCATGTCTTCATGCAAATTTGTTATTGGGTCTCCAAGGGCCTGTATATATGCTGCGGTCCAAGGCACACCAGCAGCATCATGTGGATAAAGGTCTTTGCCGTGTTGGATATAATGCGGACCTATTCCCGCTTCTTCTAATTGCTTTGGAGTAGCCTTTTCTATTATTTTGTGTATCAAAGTACCTATAATTTCCCAATGGGCTAATTCTTCAGTGCCAATATCTGTTAATATAGCCTTTGCCTGTGGTATTGGCATTGTAGTTCTTTGTGTAAGGTACCTGATACCTGCTGAAAGTTCACTGTCTGGTCCTCCATATTGGGCAAACAGCAACTTTGCTATATTCAAATCGCCGCCTTCAACCCATGCCGGATATTGTAGCTTCTTTTCATATATCCACATATATTATCTTCCCCCCATCTCATAGTCAATTTCCCATGGCCATGGATCTTCTATCCACTTCCATTCTCTGTTGGCTCCATTGGAAGCAGTCAGTGGACCGAATTGATTCTCATACTTTTCCTTTAATTCTCTCGACTTGCAGCTATACTGCTTAAAGACCATGAGAGCTTTTTCATCTTCGGGATGAGTGTCAAGATATAGATTCAGCTCAATTAAGGAAAAATCCAGAGCCATTATCTCCTTTAGAAGCTCAAGCCTATCCTTACTTATTTTCATTATATAAACCTCCCTTTTTAATCTTCCTCAGATCTCTTTTTTTTCGGGTATGGGTCGTAGAGTTCAGGAAAGATTGTACCCCTCATAAGTCCTTTCCAAGGTTCATAAATTTTGTCCATTACCTGGAATGGAACATAGGCTCTGGCCAGTTTGAAACCTGGTCCCATCATCTGAGGTGAAACATGCATATTGTACTTTTTCATCTATCTCCCTCCTTAACAGATCTCCATACCATATTATTCAGGAGGTGAAAGCTTTGCTACAAAAAACAAAACAGCAGGCTTACGCCTGCTGACTTATGACCCAAAATGCCGTCAGATATAAACCTTACACCTGCACTCACACAGGTGGGTGCTCTGACCACTACTTCAATCCACCAACTTTTAAAGAAGGCTCGATTTCCATAATGGTACCCAAGCTCCCGTATTCTATCTGTAGGTTAAGGTTTTATCCCTGACTAACATCTCAGGTAAATCTAATATCTATAGTTATAGTATAAATAAGTCATCCATAAAAATCAATATAAGCCAAGTTGTAAATATTTCTCTTTATATTTAATATAACAATTTCTCTGCTTTTTATACTGCCACCATGTTTCAAAATCAAAACATTAAGGAATTTTACATATTTTATTTGAAAAATCTTTTTCTCTTATGTTCAAATATACATTATCCTTTTCTTCTGAACTCATTAAACATTAGCCTCAATAATTCCAAATATATTTCTAATAAGTGCATATCATGTTATTTTTGCAATTTTATCAATGATGAACAGTTCTTTATTAATATCAAGTTTAACTTCATCCATCTGTTTAGATACTTTATATTTAAAAATTTGCCATTCCTTGTGGTCCAACATTATCTTCGAACAATCCTTACCTGTTATATAATAATACCTGTATATATAATCATTGTTTAATTTATACTTCTTCAGCAAAAATGCAGCGACTTCAACTGTATTGTAATAAGTCCTGTTCCGATCCCCATCTCCTTTACGTACATTTTTATTCCTATAAGAAAGTGATTTGGCGAATAATTATCTTCATTTATTTTTAAAATACCAATGCTAACCCAAATTCACAACTCATAGCAATTCTTAATATCCTCTATCCAAATCTACCAAATTCACAAACTCTCCTTTTCCTTCAAAGGCTAAGAGATTTGGTTCAATGATTTCCAATGCTCTGTCAAAATATCTATCTGATTGGCCGCATATATGAGGAGTAATTATGAGGTTATCAAGATTCCAGAAAGGGCTGTCTTCCGGTAAAGGTTCCTGATAAAACACATCGGATACTCCATATCTTATTTTTCCAGATTTAAGAGCATCGATAAAATCTTGTTCATTTACTGTGCTTCCTCTTCCCATGTTTATGAAGCATGCATCTTCTTTCATAAGGTCAAAATATTTCTTGTTTATTATTATTTCCGTATTCTTGGTACCTGGTAGAAGGTTTATGATATAATCACTCTGTCTGAATACTTCATACATTTCTTCCTGACTGTATACCTTTTCAACATAGGGCACATCCGTGGAAGCACTCTTAACACCTATAACATGCATTCCCAGTAAACTTGCCTTCCTTGCAATCTCTTTGCCTATGCTCCCTAAGCCTAATATTCCCAATGTAGCCCCATTGATTTCTCCTTGATGAACTGAGCTATCCCATTTTTGGCTCTTTTGATTCTTAAACATTATGTGGAAGTTTCTCGCCAGCATTATAAGAACCCCAATGGCATATTCTGACATGTGTATCTTATGAATACCTCTGCCATTGGTGAGGATTATTCCTCTTTTTTTGATTTTTTCCAAAGGAAAGCTGTCTACACCTGCACTTAATGCTTGTAACCACTTTATGTTAGGTGCCATATCAAGCATTTCTTCACTGCACTTAAAGGATATCAATACATCTGCATCTACAATATGCTTTTCCATATCACTTTTTTGAGTACAAACATAAAAATCATATGTCGGGTGTTTATCCCTCATGTACTCCAGATGTCTTCCTGACACCTTGTGATAAATCAAAACCTTCTTCATCAGCATCCTCCTTATTTATTTCTTCAATATTATTTCAATGGCTTCTTTATAAGGGGGTCTTAAAATGCCTTTTTCTGTAACTATTGCGGTGATAAGATGATTTGGCGTCACATCAAATGCAGGGTTGTACACCTTGACACCTATTGGAGCAGTTCTCTTTCCAAAACCGCAGCTCACCTCTTCTTCGCTTCTTTCTTCAATTACTATTTTGCCACCATCTGGAGTATCAATATCTATTGTGGAACTTGGTGCAGCTATATAAAATGGAATGTTATGAGCTTTAGCCAGCACTGCCAAGCCATATGTACCAATCTTATTGGCTGCATCTCCATTTGCAGCCACTCTGTCGCAGCCTGTGATAACTGCATCGATCCATCCTTTGCTCATGACATGAGCGGCCATATTGTCGCATATCAATGTTACATCCACACCATATTGCATAAGCTCCCATACAGTTAACCTGGCTCCTTGAAGCAAAGGCCTTGTCTCATCTGCAAAAACCTTAATATTCCATCCCTTATCCTTTGCAAGGAAGATTGGTGACAAAGCTGTACCATACCTTGCAGTTGCCAAGCCGCCTGCATTGCAATGGGTAAGAATAGTCATGCCATCCTTCAGCAATGTCAGCAGATTCTCACCTATGGATTTGCACATGGCTTCATCTTCATCTCTTATGGCATGGGCTTCATTCAATAAATCCATCTTAATCTCTTCCAGTGTTTTGTTTTTGCTGTCTAAAGCTCTTTTCTCCATACGCTTCAAAGCCCAGAAAAGGTTTACAGCCGTTGGCCTTGATGAGGCAACATAATCCGAGTTTTTCCTCAATTCTTGGTAAAAGCTTTCAAAATCTGCAGCCTTGGAGTTTCTGACGGATATATACAATCCATAAGCTGCTACAATGCCTATTGCAGGGGCTCCCCTTACTTTCAGCTTATAAATTGCATCCCATACTTCTTCTATAGTTTGTAAAGTTATGTACTCCACCTTTTCAGGCAGCTTTGTCTGGTCCAATATGACTAGATTATCGTTCTCCCATTTTATAGAAAGAACGCAGTCCTGTGAATTATCCACTCTATACCTCCTCTTTTCCTTTTATATTTACTACCCAATCAAATATGGACAATTGCTGATACCTTACATTGGTAAAATTTGATAAGGATAAGCCTATGAGCCTGATACCCTTATCTATATTATAATTGTCCAATATTTCAAAGGCAGTCTGTTTCACTTCCTTAAAGCTATTGGTATAATCCTTTAGAGTTTTGCTTCTTGTATGGGTCTTAAAGTCCTGAGTCTTGATCTTTACTGTAATGGTCTTGGCATATATGGATTCTTCCAACAAGGAATTTGTCAACTCTTCTGCGAAATCCGTCAATACTTCTTTTAATATCTCCTTATCAGATGTGTCACTTGGGAAGGTTGTCTCCCTTCCTATGGATTTCATCTCCCTTTCGGTGGATACCAGTCTGTTGTCGATTCCTCTTATACGATTATATATTTCAATGCCATATTTCCCAAAATAATATATCATCTGGTCCTCTGTAAGTTTAAGAAGCTGTTCTATGGTGTATATGCCTATTTCATTCAATCTCTCAATGGATCTCTCTCCTATTCCGTGGACCTTGCTAATTGGCAAAGGCTTTAGAATCTCCGGCACCATATCCTCCGTTATGACTTTAAGGCCATTTGGCTTGTTCCAATCTGAAGCAATCTTAGCCAAGAATTTATTATATGATATACCTGCAGAAAGTGTTAATCCAAGTCTTCCCTTTATCCTTTTCTTTATTATATTTACTATTTGTATGGGATTCTCATTCAAATTGGTTATGTCCAGATATGCTTCATCGATTGATACAGCTTCAACTAAATCTGTAATGGAATGAAGAATTTCAAAAACCTTTTTAGACACTTCTGAATATCTGTTATGCCTAACCGGCAGATAGATGCCCTTTGGACATAATTGCTTTGCAATAAACATTGGCATGGCAGAATGTACCCCATATTTTCTAGCCTCATAGGAGCATGTACTTACAACACCTCGTGGTCCATCGCCACCCACTATTACAGGTTTACCCTTCAGCTTTGGATTATCCACTTGCTCCACTGAAGCGAAAAATGCATCCATATCCACATGTATTATCACTCTCTTGTCCAATTCAATGCACCTGCTCAGAGATTATTGTTAATAAAAGTATACTAAATCATTTAACTTCATACAACTAAAATGAAAGCAAAAAACAGGACAAGGCTTTTACCTTGTCCGTATTGTCTGTCTTTATTTATAAAACACATGATTACCTATTTTGGTAACATAAGTTTTGTTCTTCACTATCCATGTTCCTGCTGATTTGGCAGGATTGAAAAAGTATGTGCTGTTTCCTACAGGTCTTGAACCGTTTAGTGCCTCTTTTGCAGCAGCAATACTTTCTGCATTGGGTTCATTATATATCGTTCCATCTGCAACGGGACTGAACTGTGGTATTCCTTGATAATACTCAAAAATAACACCTTTTATTGTATTAGGGAAATAAGATGAATTTACTCTGTTCATTATTACATTGCCCACTGCAACTTTTCCTTTATATGGTTCAGCCTCTGCCTCTGCATTTATTATTCTTGACAGCCAGTAAAGATCTGTAGCCATCTGTTCTCTTGAGGTTGTCCCCCTGGAAGCTGCTGTTGAAGCCGTTGTAGCCGCTGTTGTTGTGGTTGTTGAAAGATATAATTTAGTCTGAGTTATGGGACCTGCAATACCATCCGGTGTTAAACCGTTTGCTTTCTGAAAAGCTACAACAGCATTATAAGTTTTGCTTCCGAAAACTCCGTCTGCAATTCCAACAGAGTAGCCTTTATTATTTAATGCTGATTGAAGTTTTTTAACAGCATCCCCTCTGCTTCCGCTTTTCAATGTGGAGTTCACATTAGCCATTCCCAGCTTTGATAATGTCAAATAACCAACCACTCCGTCGGGAGTTAGTCCATTTTTTCTCTGGAAATATTTCACTGCTTCTTTGGTATTGTTTCCAAAGATTCCATCAGGATTTGCATTGGTATAACTCCAATTCTTCAATTTTGTTTGAATTGTGTATACTTCACTTCCTCTTGAGCCTGTTTTTATTAACGTATCTGCATTTACACCCATTGTCAGGATAGCTATGCATCCTGCTACAGTTGCATAAACCGAAACTTTTTTCAATATTGTTTTCATAAGTATTCACTCCTTCTATTATGCTTCCGAAGTTAGCTGACGGGCTCGGGAAAGAAGGTTTCCTACCAAGTTTACTTGGATTAACCCCTCTGATTGGTTCCTCCGTACCCAGCAAAGCTGGGATTCAGCAAGTTTGGTTTACATAAATAGCATTATAACGTGTATGTCCAACTTTGTCAAAGAAGGAGCTCGATTGTTATGAAGTTAGTGATTTCAAAGGTTCTAATAATCTATAATAATTAATAGCCAGATATTACATAATCCTTATTTAAAGATACTTCCCACATTATTACATTTATAGTGCATAATAATGTAAGTTTATGCACAAGAAAGGTTTTTGAGGCAGATTTATACTTTGCTATAAGAAAAGTTTTTATGGAAAGTATAATTTAAAAATTTAGACTTTCCTATGTCTTATAGAAAAAAGAAAGGTTCACAAACAAACCTTTCTTGTATGTTATGATTTATGAATCCTCTTTGCGCCATTTATAACATTCTTAAGCAAAACAGATGTAGTAACAGAACCAACACCGCCTGGAACCGGAGTGATTAAAGATGCTTTTTCCTTTACTGCTTCAAAATCTACATCGCCGCACAAGTTCCCATTATCATCCACGTTTATTCCCACATCTATTACAATGGCATCCTTCTTTATGTAATCACTTCCAATAAACTTTGCTTTTCCTATGGCAGCGGCAACGATATCGGCGCTTGACACCACTTCTTTCAGATTTTCCGTCTTTGAGTGACAAATGGTCACAGTAGCATCTTCCTTAAGTAACATCATGGCCAAAGGTTTTCCAACTACCATGCTTCTTCCCAAAACCACCACTTTTTTGCCTTTTACATCTATATTAAAGTACTTTATTATATTCATAACCGCTGCAGGAGTACATGGCAAGTATCCGTCCAAATCTCCCTCAAATATCCTGGCAAAATTCAATGGATTCATACAATCCACATCTTTATTTGGATCTATTATATGTTTAATAACATTTTCGTCTAAATGCTTTGGGAGAGGCCTAAAAACCAATATACCATGAACAAACCTATCCTGGTTTAATCCTTGAATAAGTTTTGTAAAACTCTCCATGTCAATGTTTTCATCACATTCATGGACTTGTCCTGTTATATTGACTTTTTCACAATTTTTCAGGATGCTTTTTTCGTAGGCTATGTCATCTTCTCTTTTTCCAACTCTCACAATGGCCAATAAAGGATTAACTCCTTTCTCTCTAAGCTTTTCGCTTTCCATCTTAATATTATCAAGAAAAACTTTTGCGGCTTCTTTGCAATTCAGCACATGTCCCAATTTTTATGCCTCCTTATTCTATAATCTCACTATTCCAGTTTTTTAATGCCACTTTCACTGATCTTGCCATTTCTTTTGAAAATTCGGCCCCTGTTTTAATTGCATAATGCACTTGTCCCATGTTTTTAGCGCCAAATTCGTTTGTTTCATTAAAGCGCCTTTCTATATTCTTAAAGCAATCTTTGATGTTATCTTTATAACTTTCATCATATGTATCAGTATATACGATGTACTTTTCATCAAATCTTTCCCTCTTAACCTTATTATAACCTTCAGGATAATAACCCATGCAGAGCATCCCAACAGGAAATACCCATTTTGGTAAATTAAACAATTCCCTATGGGTTTCGTAATTTTCCATTATATCTCCAATGTAGCAGGAACCAATACCAAGAGCCTCGCCTGCAATAACCGCATTTTGTGCAGCAATTATGGCATCACAGGTGGCAAGCATTAGATTTGCTTCACTGGGGCCCTCAAATTTTACTCCTTTTGATTTGCAATAGTCAGATACTTGAGAATGAATGTAATAGTCATACCATCGCTGATAATCCGCCAAAAAAATTAAAACTAAAGGGGCTTTAGCTATGAAAGGTTGATTATCACAAGTTTTACTAAGCACATCTTTTTTCTTTTGATCCTCCACTTTAATTATGGAATACAACATCATATTTCCTGCCGTAGGTGCTCTCATGGCACATTCCAATATGATGTCAATGTGTTCTTTTGCTACAAGTCTTTCATCATACTTTCTCAAAGATACTCTATTCATCATCACATCAATAACATTATTCATTTCTATACCTCCTTTGCAATAATATTCTACATTAAACATTTCATTCCTTCTGATTTTCATAGAAATACATAGCAACAATGCAATCTATAATACAGCAAAATTTGTCACAGTATTCTGTACAAACATAATAAAAATACATATAATTACTATTAATACATTAATCCTCGATTTACATGGGAGGTTGCTTAATATGTCCCTTTCATCAAATCTTCACAGTAAAATTTCAATGTCACTGCTTAACACCAGATGGCTAAACAAAAATGGCTTTGCCAGTTCTTTCATAAAAAGCCATATTAATTCACTTGCTTTCAAAAACAATATCGACCTCATTTTTGCAGAACAGGATTTTAGCTGCAAAGCTGTATTAAAGCTTTCTGAAAATATGTTGAATGAAATATGCCAATGCAGTAAAACTACTGATGAATGGCTTGAGATATTCTATCAATATTGTTTAAGCAAATCTTTCCCTAATGCTTCTTATTTTAAAGCAGATGATAAAACTGTCAAAGCTGCCACCCTTTATCTAAAAATTCTGAGGATAGTTTCAGAGGAGCAGAAAAATTCCAAAGATAATACATTTATGAGCCGTTATCCTCTTACATTTCTTACTTTGGAAGAGCAGAACCAACTTGAAGATCCTGCAGAATATAACAGATTTGTTAAAGCATATAAATCAGACTATATTTATGAGCTTATGAAACTTGCTTACGAGCACTTGGGCTATAACACCATAGATCATGTATGCGGTGTCCATTATATAGCCACTTATATAGGTCGCCAACTAAAAATGCTGGGAGAACCTGTGGACTTAGGAAGAGTATCCGGTGGTGCAGCAGCTCACGATATAGGCAAATTCGGCTGCACGGAAAAAGAATTGAAAAAAGTGCCCGTGTTGCACTATTACTACACGGATCAATGGTTAAAAAAACAAGGTCTTACGTATATAAGGCATATAGCTGTCAATCATTCTACCTGGGATTTGGAATTAGAAAATTTGCCCATTGAATCCCTCCTACTTATTTATTCCGATTTCAGAGTAAAAAATATGGAATCCGAGGGAAAACCCAAAATGCATATTTTTAATCTGGATGAATCCTTTGGCGTAATTTTGAACAAGCTTCAGAATGTAGATGATAAAAAACTTAAAAGATATAAAAGGGTTTATGGCAAACTAAAGGATTTTGAGGACTATTTAATTCATCTGGGTATATCCATAAATCCGGATACTCCACTACCTCTGAAACCTCCAAAAAAAGAGAAGGTTTATCATTCACTTCTCCAAGGCAATGAAATAATAGAAAACATCAAATATCTATCCATAAAACATAATATCAGCATGATGTATAGATTAAGGGATGAAGCGTCCCTTAATAACATTCTGGAAGAAGCCAGAAGCAAAAAAGATTGGCAGGACTTAAGAGTCTATCTTAGGATTTTTGAAACCTACTCTATGTATTTGACTCAAAAACAAAAACTCATTACACTGAAATTCCTATATGATAATCTGATACATCCAGAAGACGACATCAGGAAGCATTGTGCTGAGCTTATTGGTCAGCTAATTGCCTCCTTCGATGAACCCTTCAGGAAAGAAATCCCTGAAGGTGCAATATTAGAAAATCCTGAGTTTACAGGAACAAAACTGCTGGAAAAATATCTAAATCTCTTTCTAGATCCTGGCTACAAAGTAATATCTATGCATAAGACCTGGATAGGCTACTCTCTGAGCCGAATGACGAAGTCTCTTTTGGCTCATTGCAAAAAAGATCAAGAAGAATCCTTTATAAATATAATCCTTATGCTATATGAAAAGTATGAACCCCAGGATATTGATAAAATCATGTACAAACTAGAGACTGCAAAGCAACTGCCTTCCTCATCTGCAAAGAATGAAAAAATTGGCTTGGTATATGACTATGCTCTTTCATGTCTTCATTCAGAAAAGGATGCAGTAAGACTTTCTTCTGCTGAGCTTTGCTTCATGATATTAAGCAATTGGAAGGATAAAAACTTTTCTAACAAGTTAAAGAAATTTATATTGAAAAATTCTTATGCTTCGTCAATTCCTTCAGAAAACTATATTATGAATAAGATATGCCGTCTATTGAGACTTGAAACAAAACATAATCTCATCATAGACAACGAAAACATAATATCTGATTTATTTTTAAATAATCTCAAGTCAGCTACGGAATGGATTATGAAAAAAATAAACATAGACATTTTACTAGACTATACGCTGTTAAATCCTGGTGCCAGAGGTCTACATACTGCATTGCACCTTTGCAATATATTAAAGGTAAGCTACTGGGAAATAGTAAGAAACAAGGCAGGAGATACATTGATAAGCCTTATGCCCCATTTGTCACCAGAACAGAAGAACGAAGTTGCCATAGAATTGTTAAGAGCTCTGGAGATTGATGGTTATAAATACGCTGAATATATTCCACAATACCTTGGTCAGTTGATTCTTACATTGAAACCCATAGAACTGGACGAGTTAATACAGGATTTGTCGGATAAAATAAAGCTTTCTTCCAGTCAACTTAGCACATTGCTTTTAAGAACCATAGGCATATCCATAATCAATTATGAGAATTATATTGGCAAATATGAAGAAACTGAAAAAGCTCATTGGAATAGATTAGTAAAACTTATTGGCATATTGCTGAACGGAATCGGTCATTTTGATAACAAAATAAAACAGATAGCTTTCAAGGTTCTGGGCAATGAAATATTTGGTTCTGAGCACTACGATATTCATAAAAAATATGAAATATTTAAAATAACTGCGAAAAAGATACTGACAATGCTGTCTGATACTTCATCAGATGAATTGTTGTTCCTAACCTATTCAGCAGGTATCCAATGCATATATAGATTTATATCTGAATATATATATAATTTTGGTGAAATTGCAATTCCTAAGCCCAATAAAATTGCCTTTTTCCCGGGCACCTTTGACCCCTTCTCCTTGAGTCATAAGGAAATTGCAAAAACCATTCGTGATATGGGCTATGAGGTATATCTTGCTGTGGATGAGTTTTCCTGGTCCAAGCAAACTCTTCCTCATTTGCTTAGAAGCAATATTATATCCATGTCCATTGCAGATGAAAAGGATATATATCTATTCCCAGACGAATATCCAATCAATCTTGCAAATCCGGACAATCTTGCTTTTCTTAGAGAAAGCTTTAATGAAACAGAAGTATATATTGTTGCAGGTAGTGATGTAATACGAAATGCTTCCGCATATGCAAATGAAAAGACCAAAAATTCAATCCACAGCTTCAACCATATTATTTTTGAAAGAAGAATCTCAACAAATGATAATAATAAGGATACCTTGCATCAAAAACTAAAAAACATTGATGGAGATATCGTCATGTTATCCTTACCTCCACAATATGAAGATATCAGTTCAACTCAAATAAGAAACAACATAGACAAAAACAGAGATATTTCCATGCTAATTGACCCATTAGTGCAGAAATACATATATGAGAACGGCTTTTATCAGCGGCAGCCTACTGATAAACAGCTTCTTCAGACACTATCCATCGATATCAAGGTGACATCGGAAGTTACAGACCAGATACTATCAGATATTTATAAAATGTTGTACAAAAGCCCTTCCGAGTCCATCAATGAAATAATCAAGTTATCAAATGAAGTAAAAATCAATGTACTGATGCTTAAGGACATTGATGATAACAACAGAAATCTGGGGTTTGTAATATTCCATGATACTAATGTGAGCACGTTATATAGAGATTTTGGAGATAAAGATATAACCCAATACATTCGTGAAAACTCCATCGGTCCTATTGTTGTAATAGATACATTAGTTTCGGCAAAAGATGACAAATTCAGAGATTTAAACCAGATACTCCTTACAGAAGCACTGACATACTGTATTTCCAGAGGTTATGAATATTGCATCTACAGAAGCATTATTGCGGAAGGTTCCCAAGAAGATATATATGAAACGCTAAGGCTTCAGGGATTCATTCCTGTTCCTTCTCAATCTACCTCAAATGTCTTCTGTGTAAACATGAGCAATCCCTGTGTATTGAGTCTTGATTTGGAAACGGTGATTAAGGAACCATTTAAATATAATAAGGCTTTTCAAAAAGTCCTTAAAAAATCCAGAGCTAAGCTTCAGGAAGCTCTTACAAAACTATACCCAGGACATCTGGTTCTTTCCATTGACAGAAATATGGTTCACGAGACCTTAATAAGAAAAATATGCATGGAAAACAATGTACCCATTGAACCTCAAACTCCTAGGGTACTGGGACCTTGCGTATGTGTGCCCTTCGGGCAGATATTAAACAAACATATTATTCCTAACACAGTTACAAAATCAATGCATACAGAAAAATACTTTAATCCCGATATGATTAGCTATAGGATTGACGCCTTCCCCTATTATCTTGACTTAAAATCTCAGGTAAGGATGATACAATCCTTCAGAAGGCCTGTAATTTTGGTAGATGATTTGCTTCATAAGGGATATAGGATTAAAGCTCTTGATCCCATACTGAAAGAAGAAAATGTCAACATACAGAAAATCATCGTGGGAATACTGTCTGCCAGAGGAAAAGAAATAATGGATTCACAAAATAGGGAAGTTGATTGTGCATATTATATACCAAAGCTAAGGCTTTGGTTCAATGAAAATGCAATGTATCCATTTATCGGCGGTGATGCCCTGTGGAGAGGCTATTATCCAAAAAGAAATCTGCTGCCTTCCGTAAACTATATTTTGCCCTATGCTGCTCCATCATTTATAAAGAACACCAACAAGGAGGCAATATATAACTTATCCCAGGTATCCATCGAAAATTCAATGGATATTCTATCGGTCTTGGAAAAGGAATACCAGGACTTATACGAAAGAAAACTTACATTGTATTCAATGGGACATGTGTTTACTACTCCAAGATGTCCCGATCAAGGCAAGGATATGGAATACGATTTAAACATGAGCCCTTCCCATTATCTTAAAAATGATCTGGAACTATTAAAAAGACTGCGAAAGTGTCTGGAATAACAAAGTGAGGGGGTTAATATATGTACTTTTACAGATATATGAATAAGATAATAATATCCAATAGCAAGTATGGTCTAGGAAATGATATATCAGAAGAAGATGCAATGCAAGAAGAAGGCATAATATATTACTTAACAGAAAATGAACCAGGCAAATTCAACAGAGCCTGGTGCCTTTCCCATACATCTTTCTTTGATTTTACTAAAGAAGATATAAGTTTATTGACTATGCCAAATGCCAAATATGGAAATGAGCTTCCTCAATGGCTTATTGAGAAAATAGAATGTAGGCAAATCATGTGGATTAATACCCAATATCCCAATTGGCAGCACATATTGGAAGAAAAACATAGGGACAAATGGAGAATAAATATTGTGGGATTAGGTGATGTAGGCGGTATTTTGCTTACAGGATTGAGACTTATGGGGGGCGACGTTATCGAAAAAATAGGCATATATGATATCGACTCCAATAAAGTTGACAGATGGCTTATGGAAGCTGGACAAATATTATATCCAGATGAAAATTCAATTCAGCCGGAAGTTGTATATACAGATAAAGATAGCCTATTTGATTGTGATATGTTTGTATTTGCAGTCAGCGCGGGAGTTCCACCTCTCTCCAACTCTCAATCGGATGTACGCATGGCCCAGTATGAAGCCAATAGCAAAATAATAAGTGAGTATGCAAAACTAGCAAGACAGGGGAAATTCAAAGGCATATTTGCTGTAGTATCTGATCCCGTAGATTTGCTATGCAAAAAAGCCTTTATTGAAAGCAATATAAACTCCAACGGTCAAATGGATTATGAAGGTCTCGGTCCAGATCAAATCCGAGGCTATGGTCTTGGAGTAATGAGAGCAAGAGCAGCTTATCACGCAAAAAAAATGGGCTTAGGCCATAGCTTTGAGAAATATGGAAGAGCCTATGGTCCTCACGGTAAAGGTCTTGTTATAGCAGACAACATAAAATGTTATGACAATAACACATCTATTATGCTTACTGGCAAAGCATTAAACTCAAATATGGAAGTTCGTAACGTTGGTTTCAAACCATATATTGCGCCGGCCTTGTCTTCCGGAGCACTATCTATATTAGCAACCATAAGAGGCCAATGGCATTACAGTGCCGTATATCTTGGCGGAACATACTTTGGCTGCCGCAACAGGCTCAATGAAAGCGGTACCGAATTGGAAAGGCTTAATATGCCTGATGATTTGATTGAAAGGATAAAGGAATCCTATAATAGTTTGGGTGGTATGTAATAATGAATACTTATGTAGTAGCCTCTGATATGAGATCCTCTATGCTGGAAAAGATGATACAGTACACTTTGGGAGAAAATGATGCTGAATTCATCACAAGTTCAAAAGCTCTTCCCGATCTAACAAAATCAAAGATCATATTTGCTTTAGAACTGGATGGGGCTGGATTCTATAATTCAATAGCACAAATCCTATCAGAGCTGAAAACTAGGGGAAATGACAGCATGGAGTCATCCCAAGCAATACTTCTCATTCATAGTCCAAACGAGTTAAACACCAAATGGACTGCTCAGAATATCATCTTCCAATGCAACATGCTCGGATGTTCCTTTATGGGACATCCGGTAGTGGAAGCCACAGCAAATCTGCTTAACTTTAAAACCTGGCAAAAAACACTGAATCATTCACTAGAAGAAATATGTCTGCTTCAGTGCCAAAAATTAGGTCAGAGGTTTTTTAGCGACAAACAACCTTGCTTTGATAATCCAAATATGCTGGTTCTTCATGCAAGTTCAAAATCCACTTCAAATACATTGGCCCTATGGAATATGATAAAGCAACACCTCTCTGATAAATGGAGCATAATGGAGCAGCATGTGGAAAACGGTCATGTGAAAGATTGTGCCGGCTGCTCCTTTAATACTTGCATACATTTTGGCAAACAGAAAAGTTGCTTTTATGGCGGAGTAATGGTGGAAGAAATTTATCCTGCCATTGAGAAATCAAACTCAATAATGTGGGTTTGTCCAAATTACAACGACTCTGTCTCAGCAAATATTATGGCGGTCATAAATAGAATAACTGCCCTATACAGGCAGTTAAGTTTCTATGACAAATATATATTTTCAGTAATTGTTTCAGGCAACTCAGGAAGCGATTCTGTGGCCAGGCAGCTTATTGGTTCATTGAATATAAATAAAGGATTCAGGCTGCCCCCTTATTTCGTCATTATGTCAACGGCAAACGATCCTGGTTCCATATATAATGTGCCAGAAATAGAAGCTATGGCACAAAAATATGCCTTAAATGTAATAGAATCTATCAGGATATAAGTTCCTTTAGAACTCTTAAGAAGTTTCCATGGGCTATTCTTTCTATGTCTGATGTGCTGTAACCTCTTGATTTTAAACCTTCTAACACATCAGCAGCATATGCTACATTTTCCAAGCCCATAACATTATGGCTTATATCCTCATCATCTCCCAAAGAGCCATCACTTAGGAAATCACAGAAATCAAAACCTATTCCCACAGCCTCCAGACCTGCAACCTTTACAAAATGGTCAATATGGTCCAAGTAACAGTTTATACTTGGCTTATCTTTATGCAAAAACTCTCCGCAAGCATTGACTCCTATTACACCGCCGGATTTGGCTATTGCTTTAGCCTGTTCGTCAGTTATGTTTCTTCTATGCTGTAATAATGCCTTTGAATTTGAATGGGAAGCTATTATAGGTTTTTTCCATATCTCTGTAATATCCCAGAAACTTTTTTCATTAAGATGAGATACATCCAGTATCATGCCTAATTTTTCCATGAGTTTAATTGCTTTCTCTCCCATAGGAGTAATGCCTTTATCATTATTCTCATTGGATGCTCCTGCAGCCAGATGGTTTTCCTCGTTCCAGGTTAAGCTGGCATGTCTGAAACCCAAGTTATACAATGTATGTATTTCTTCGATATTATCCTCTATGCCCTTTAATCCTTCTATTCCCATCAATGCAAAGAAATGTCCCTTGTTAATTGCATCTTCAATTTCTCTATATGTCGTTACAAAATCAATAGGAGCTTCATTCTCCTTTAGATATCTTACTTCTTCCATTACTCCCCCCACCTCTTTCCATAAGTAGCGGACCGAATCTACTTTCTCATCTGTTCTTGTATATACTACAAATATACCTCCGGATACTTTCCCTTTTTGAAGTTTTGGAAAATGAGTATTCATGAAATAGTCCCAGTTACCATTCCTTCTTTCCTCCAGTGATTTCATCCAAATATCTGAATGAGCATCAAATATATACATGTTATACCTCCTAATATGTTCTATTCACTATAATATTAAATCATAAATTACTTAAGTAAAAGAGATATATAAAAAACATGATACCTCCAAGTAGATAATCTTGCTATCTACTTGGAGGTATCATATCATACAGAAGTCTTTTTATTAAGTATTTTGTTTGGTATAGTGATGCCCAATATATTTTTTCTATGTATAGATTTCAAAGGCAGAATAAGTGTAAACTCGCTACCCTCTCCTTCTACACTTTTTGCTTCAATCCTTCCATCCATGCTTCTTGCTAACTGTTTAGACCCATATAATCCTATTCCAAAACTAATATCTGCTTCATCCGTTTTACTATTGCCCCTATAATGCTTTTTGAAAACCCTGCTTAACTCTTGCTTGTTCATGCCCTTTCCATTATCCTTTACATGAATTCTTATCCAATCATTATCTTCATCCATTGATATTAAAACCCTTCCATTTTCGCTGGAATACTTTACTCCATTCATAATAAGATTTGATAGTATTCTTATAAACTTAATCTTATCCAACTCAACAAGTTTCTCGGACCACCTTGATTTGACCTCCAATTGGACATTCTTCTTCTTAGCATAATATTTGCTAAGCTTGACTGCTTCATCAATCAACGATACAACATCTTCATAGACTTGATTCCCTTTATCACTATATTCCCATAACTTAATGGTTCTTGAAAAACTTTCTATTAAGCCATTCATTTCTTTACAATTACCTATTATTACATCTATGTGACTAGATAAATTATCTGCTGCCAAACTCCCATACTTGCTATTAACAGCCGCTTTAAGCAATTGACCAGTTGCATCTATATTAGTACTGTAATTTTTTATATCGTGAATTGCCAATAGAAATCTCTCGCTTGTTTCTTTAAGCCTTCTAGCATTTTCATAATTTTTGACGATTATATATGCCATAATTCCTATATACAATGAATATAAGATAACTGTAGCAGCTTGTACCATCTTATTCCTCCTTGCCTTCAAACTCATATATCCCTTCATATATATGTCCAATATTTATTAAAATATACCTGTATTTTTATTTTGAGCCAATGATTAGATAAATTACTGCTAAAAATGAAGCATTAGCAAAATATATTGCTAAATATTAGGATAAATCCGATAATATTCGACTTCTATAAATTGTTAATATAATAACAATATTGTATAATATAGAAAACATCTATATTATTTTGTGTAATCATAGATTACATCTATCATGCATTATTCATGCAATACAAGGAGGGAATTATATGGATTTATTGTCAATCGTCAAACAAATCAACGGAGTTTTATGGGGACCTATAATGCTATTTCTATTGTTAGGAACTGGCATACTTTTCACCTTTAAATTGAGGTTCCTGCAGATCAGAAGAATTAAAAACATATTCAAACAGGCCTTCGGAGGTATATTTAAGAAAGATAAGAGCAAAGACAGTGATGGAATATCATCCTTCCAGGCTCTAGCTACAGCAGTAGCAGCTCAGGTTGGTACAGGCAACCTAGCAGGTGTTGCTACAGCCATAGCTTCCGGTGGACCAGGCGCTGTATTCTGGATGTGGATTAGTGCATTTTTCGGTATGGGAACTATATTTGCAGAAGCTGTGCTTGCACAAACACATACAGAAAAAATAGACGGAGAAATCACAGGTGGACCTGCATATTATATAAAAAAAGGTTTTGGAAGCAAATTCCTAGCAGGATTCTTCGCAGTTACAATAGTTATCGCCCTTGGTTTTGTTGGAAACATGGTTCAATCCAATTCTATAGGGGAGGCTTTTAAATCCGCCTTTGGTATACCGAATATTGCAACAGGAATAATTATTGCTGTTTTAGTTGGATTAATAGTTTTCGGCGGTATCAGCAGAATAGCTTCCTTTGCAGAAATGGTTGTTCCTTTTATGGCTTTGATGTACATTATAGGTGGCTTAATTATCATATTAAAGAACTTCACTATGATATTGCCAGCCTTTAAGATGATAATACAGGGAGCATTTAATCCGGCTGCTGCCACTGGCGGTTTAATAGGTGCCACTGTAAAAGAAGCTTTCAGATATGGTATAGCCAGAGGATTGTTCTCCAATGAAGCAGGTATGGGATCTACACCTCATGCTCATGCTGTAGCAAAGGTAGATCATCCTGCACAACAAGGTCTAGTAGCTATTATGGGCGTTATAATTGATACCCTTGTGGTATGTACATTCACAGCCCTGGTTATACTCATGACAGGATCTATAGATTCAGGATTAACCGGAATAGCTCTGACTCAAGAAGCCTTTGCTAGAGGTTTTGGAAGTTTCGGTAATCCTTTCATAGCAATATGTCTATTGTTCTTCTCCTTCACAACAATAGTTGGATGGTACTTCTTCGGAGAAGCCAACATGAAATTCTTGTTCGGAAAGAAGAGTCTTCCTATATATAGAATGATGGTACTCTTGTTCATTGTTCTTGGTACTACAATGAATGTACCTATAGTATGGGAACTGGCAGACATGTTTAACGGACTAATGGTAATACCAAACCTAATAGCATTGCTAGGTATGGTATCCTTGGTAGTTAAGTCTCTCAATGATTATGAATCAAAATATGATAAATTGGGCAATCTGAAATAACTCCATTAACATACCTTTTAAATAAAATAACCCCAAAGTCTTATTGAGACTTTGGGGTTATTTTATTTAAAAAAGACATCTGGACATTCCAGATGTCTTTTTAAGTTACATTCTTTTTGCTATATACTCTACTAAATCTACTGTTCTGCAGGAATATCCCCATTCATTATCATACCAGGCTACTACTTTTGCCATCCTGTCTCCCATTACCATGGTTGATAATGCATCTATTATTGAGGATCTGTCATCCCCTTTGTAATCTATAGAAACAAGTGGTTCTTCCGAATAACCCAGAATTCCCTTCAAAGAACCTTCTGAAGCCTCTTTCAAAGCTGCATTTATTGCTTCTACAGTAACGTCATTTCTAAAGTTGCACACAAGATCAGTAATTGATACTGTAGGTGTAGGAACCCTCAATGCAAATCCATTAAGTTTTCCTTTTAATTGTGGAAGAACCTTTCCTACTGCCTTGGCTGCACCTGTAGTTGTAGGTATTATTGACTCTGCTGCAGATCTGGCTCTTCTCAGATCCTTGTGAGTTTTATCCAATATCCTTTGATCATTTGTATAGGAGTGAATTGTGGTCATTAGTCCATGTTCAATGCCAAACTTTTCATCCAATACTTTTGCAACAGGAGCCAGACAGTTGGTAGTACAGGAAGCATTGGATATTATTGCATGATTTTTGGGATCATATATTTCTTCGTTTACTCCCATTACTATAGTTGCATCTTCATCTACTCCAGGAGCAGTTATAACAACTTTTTTTGCACCTGCATGTATATGCTCCATGGCTTTATCCCTTTTTGTATAAGCTCCTGTGGACTCAATCACGATGTCAACTCCCATATCCTTCCACGGAAGGTTTTTGGCATCACTTTCCGATAATACCTTAATAGTTTTGCCGTTTATGACCATTGCATCCTCCAGAGCTTCTACGGTTCCATTGAACCTTCCATAGGCAGAATCATATTTCAATAGATGAGCCAGAGTACCTACATCAGCTCTGGCATTAATAGCTACTAACTCCAACTCACTATTATCCCACTTTTCCGCTATAATGCGAGTAACAATTCTCCCTATTCTTCCGAAGCCATTTAAGGCAACTTTAATACCCATATATTATCCTCCAATCTAAGATTATGTAAACATATAATTGTGCAACATAATGTGTTTTCTATTTAATGTGCTATACTATTTATAACAATATGATATACTATTGTCAAGTATAACCACATACTTTTCTGAAATATGGCCCGGATTTATATTACTATATCATTATGATTCTTTAGTTTTTGATATATTATTCAGTTTTTATAGCTTCAAGAGCGCTAAGTTTCATAGCTCTTCTAGCGGGATAATATCCTGAAACCAAACCTATCAGTGTTGCAAAGGCTACAGAAGCCAACATAAGCCATAATGGTATAACAGAAACCTTGCTTCCTTCTCCCATATAACCGAAAAAATTTCCTAATGACAAACCAGCCTTATTCAAAATTAATGAAACAGCTAAACTAAATCCTATGCCGAGAATGCCACCCATAAACCCTATCAATCCTGCCTCAAATAAAAACAACCTTCTAATGGAACCCAGTTCGGCTCCTAGCACCTTCATAACACCAATTTCTCTGGTTCTCTCATATATGGACATTATCATGGTATTGGTAATACCCAATGCTGCAACCAGCAAAGAAACTGCCCCAATACCTCCTAGTATAGCCTGTATGCTTGCAGAGGTTTTTTGCATGGATTCCAATATATCTGTTAAACTAAAGGCATTAAAACCCATGTCCTTTATTTTTTCTTGTACCTCTTTTACATTATTTATATCCTTTACTTTGACCATGGCATTATTATAGCTGTCGGAAGATGACTCCCCATAGTCCCATCCCCTTGAGTTCCTTGACCGAGCTCTGTTGCTTTCCTCCTGTATTTTTTTCAGGTACTTTATATTCATATATGCATTATAGTCCGTCTCTCCAGCACTCTGCTTCAATATTCCTACACCCTTGACCTTGTACTCGGGCAGTTTTTCTGTATTACTGCTGCTCTGCCTGCTTCTTCTCTCACCATAGTCCATATTCATTGTCATAATAAGCTTATCACTGATTAGCTTCACTGAAGAAGAGCTATCATAGTAATAGCTTGATTTAGGATTATAAAACATTTCAGGTATATAGGACCCAAATACTACTGCATTGGTATCTGACTCATCTAAAAGCCTACCTTCTTCAATCTCAAAATTAAACTTATCCATCACCTTAGTGTCTATGCCTATTACGCTGACGTGTCCGACATATTTCCCGGCTCCAAACTTCCAATATGTGAATTCCAAAGGCGTAACTGCTTCCACGCCTTCAATAGCACCTATCTTGGCTATAGCCTTATCATCCAGTTTAACCTCCTTGGTGGATCCTCCTTCCCGCATTCCATAATTTCTGCTTACCTCAATAATATTGAGGCTTCCCATGCTTTCAACTTCTTTTTTAAAATTCTCATTCATTGCTATTCCTAAAGACAGCATAATTACTATGGAGGAAGTACCGATAATAACACCTAATACAGTAAGTATGGTTCTGGTCTTCCTCCTCCACATGTTTCTGAGACCCATGCTGATAACATCAATGCTATTCATCGAAAGTCATACCTTTCTTCTTTTTATATATCTTCCTTCCGACGAAGAAAATACCAACTGCTAATAATATTGAACCTCCTATAAAATACGGACTCTTCGCTATATTAATTATTTTGTTTTCCTCAGGCATTTCTTCCATTCCAATGTCCGGCATTGGCTCCATCGGAATTTCTATTACATTAGTTTGAAACTCCTTGACTTCCTCGAATACTTCTCCAACGGCATTTTCATAAGTAAACACAATTCTGCCATTTATAGGTCCGGGTTCATTTGCTGTTATGCCTACATCATAATATTCTGTCTTTCCTGATTCAAAATTTCCTACATAATAATTAGAATTTTGTGTTGTAAAGTTTCCTTCTGTTTTTATCATCAAATTGTACAAAGTAGTTTTTCCCATATTATAAAACTCTATTGAAACAGGGAAGGTTTGTCCCACATATACCTCAAAAGGCATGCTTACATCGCCCAACACCAACTTGACTTGTTGTACTACAGATACACTGATCATATCCTTTGAGCTTAATTGATTTCCCTTTTCATCTTCGTAATCAATGTTCACTGATATACCATAGGTTTTATGCTCTGCATCCCGCTTAGGAGTCAATGTGAACACATTCTGGATGCTTTCCTTTGGGCCGATACTGTCTATGTATATGGTGTTGCTGCTGTTTACGGGACTGAATACTCCGTCATCGCTTACCAATGACACTTTAATATTGCTTACCGTTGCATAGGAACTTGTATTCAGTAAAGACATGGTAAGCTGAAAAATATCTCCTGCCTTTATGATTGAAGGCTCCACATTATATCTATCCACAATAATCCTTGGAGTTCCCTTGGTATTCCCTCTATCAACGAACACACCTACATACTGACTGATTGTATTTTTTGACTTCTTTTCTCCTACACCGCTCTCAAACTCCACATTTATCTGTATAGGATAGTTCTTTGTAACTGCTTCGGATGTAGCGTATAGTTCAAACTCCACTCGTTTTCTTTCATTATTTGCTAATTTGCCTAAGCTTTGTATATTCAAAGATTTGCTTATAATTTCCTTATCAGTAACGAGACTGACTCTTACTCCATCAGCTTCAATGTCATTGTAATTTACAACATCAAAGGATATTTTGAAATTCTCTTCTGCTTTTATCTCTTCCTGAGGAGCTTGTATGTTCTCTATCTTTATATCTGATACGGCAGTATCCATACCTTTTACAGGCAGAAAGAAAGTAAACTCCTCTGAGTAGTCGGTCTTTTTGTTGTCCTTATAGTCTACCTTAAGTTGCAGCTCATGGTTTCCTGTAGCCATATTAATTGAAGGAATCAATACATACTCTAATTGTATTACCTTGTTGCCTTCAAGATCCTGTATCTGCTTTATATCAGGAGAATTATGCAAAGTAAAGCCATCTGTCTTCAACCCTTGAAGCTTAACCTTAATATCTTTAGCCTCTAATGTTCCATTATTTCTAAGAACTACTGTTAATTTTCGCTGTTCCCCTGCTATAAGAGGTTCATCTCCATAACCAACAGCGGATAATACAAGTTTTGGAGGTTTTTTAGCATTTTGCACGCGAACATTGATGGTATATTCATCTGTTTCCGGATCTTTCCCTGACAAGGGATAGTAAACTAGCTTCAGCTTTAAAGGATATATTTTCTCTGACGCATTGTCAGCCACTTTTACCACAAATATTGCATCATCGGTCTTCTTACCGTTTATTCTATCTATGTGATATGTTAAACTTAGTTTTTCTATTTCAAAAGGACTATCCACCGAATCTAGCTCCAACGTGGCCTGGATATTTTTTGCTGCTGTGGAGGATATATTTTCCAATGGTATTCGAATGGTAGCTTCTTCGCCAGCATTTATAATCGGTATGCTGGTACCTCCTGCAATAACAAGCTTAGGAATGTTGCGACTGGTTGATGATGGTGTTGATGAACTATCAGATACAGGCAACTCAATATTTAGATAAGCATAATTTCCATTATTGTCATAGGCTGTTAATGAAAGATTAGTTTCTCCCCCACCCAAATAAATTAAATCTAAAGTGTTTTTATCTTTCTTAGCTTTATAAAGCCTTTCTTCCCCCGGCTTTGATGAAGTAAGCTTATACGAAGAGCTATTTTCAAAAGATATATACAAGCTATCAGTGTCAACATTACCTTTTACCTTTAGTTGAATATCTATAGAAAAATGATCATTTTCATAGATTGTGCTTATGCTTTTACTATTTTTATCTCTGATTACACCATCCCAACTCATACTTAAGCTATCTTCCTCATCGCCAAACACTATTCCCAAAGATACTATCTGCATCATCAAGGCTAAAATCATAATTACAGCTAACCCTTTTCTCAAATTACTTCCCCCTCTACTTTAACCGTCTTTTCTATCTTCTTTATGTTTCCGTCAAAAATATATACTATACGATCTGCATATTTTGCTATATTGACATCATGAGTTACTATGATCAACGTCTGATTATTCTCTCTTGCAAGATTAGTAATCAGATTCATTATTTCCACAGTTGTTTTAGAATCAAGATTTCCTGTAGGCTCATCGGCAAAAATAATGTCCGGATTGGCTACAAAAGCTCTGGCTATACCTACTCTTTGTTGCTGACCGCCGCTCATCTGATTCGGCTTATGATTCATACGGGTTCCTAATCCGACTTGTTCCAACAATTTTTTTGCTCTCTGATTTCTGATCTTTTTGCTTACTCCTCTAAAAACCAAAGGCAGACTCACATTTTCCAAAGCAGTCAATGAGGGCAACAAATTATATGATTGAAAAATAAAACCTACATTTTTTTGTCTGAATCTTGCCAAACCGTTTTCGCTCATCTTCTCAATATTTTTTCCTTTAATCACGATGCTGCCTGTGGTAGGCCTCTCAAGGCCAGCCATAAGATTCAGCAATGTCGATTTACCGGATCCTGATGTACCAAGTATGCAGCAGATTTCTCCCTTGGGAATTTCCAGATTGATGCACTCCAAAGCAACTACTTTTTCTGTACCTACTCTATAGATTTTGCTTACATCTTTTATTGTAATTATGGATTCTATAATATCACCCCCAATCAAATATATTTAGACGAAAAAAATTGGCAAAAAGATTCATAAAATTAAAACCCAGACATAAATCTGGGTTTTAATTTTATAGAGCAACTTTTCCCAATATTTCCTTTTCAACTTTTACCACTTTTTCTTCTATTTCAACGACTTCTTTTGATACCTTTTCAACAAACTCCGTATCCTTTATGGAACCTAAATTGATCTTTACATTGTATAAAGCAGAAAGGGTAGCTGTTCTTGCCATCATTGCAGCTACAGCTCCGTCAGTAACTGCATTCTTGTTTCCCTTAACCACAACTATTTCGATTATATCCATGATTTTTAATCCGTTTCTGGCTACTTCCAATGGTACTAATGCAGCAGTTTTATAACTTCTTTGTATCATTTCCTTCCTTATTTCCTTTTCTTCTTCTGTTTCTTTAGGAAGTTTAAAGGCTGCCATAACCTGGTTAAAGGATTCAGAATCCTTGTCAATATATTCTATAAACTTATCCCTGTATTGCTCTGCTTCTTTTGCAATCCTTTCCATTTCTTCCTCAAGGCCTTCGTAGCCTTTCTTGCCTATTGTAAGATTTGCTACCATAGCTGTCAAAGCAGCAGCAAGACCTGCGCTCAAGGCTGCTACACTTCCACCTCCTGGTACAGGTGCGCTTGATGCCGTCTCTTGAAGAAACTCTTTTACAGTTTTATCAGCTAACATATCCTTCCTCCATTCTTCTTATCAAAGACTAGTTTTCCTTTCTTTATTACCTTCTCTACAGTGCTTACTCCAATATGATAAGGAATAAATTTATATGAAGGGAACTCAAGTATCAGCACATCGCCTTTCTTACCCGGATCTAGGCTTCCAATTTCTCCTGCTCTGTCCAATGCGGCTGCTGCATTTATGGTTAAAGCTGTGATAGCCTCTTCCAATCTTATATTCATCTGTAATGTAGCCAAAGCAAATGTCAATGCTATGGATTCTGTAAAACAGCTTCCAGGATTAAAATCTGTTGCAAGAGCTACAGCACATCCCATATCTATCATTTTCCTGCCTGGTGCAAAGCTTTCTTTCAGACTGAAAGCGGTGCAGGGAAGAAGGGTAGCCACAACTCCTTGCCTTGCCATATCCTGGATACCCTTATCAGATACTTGCAGCAGATGATCTGCCGATACAGCACCCAACTCTGCAGCCAGCTCAGCGCCGCCAAACTGAACTATTTCATCTGCATGGAGTTTTAATTTAAATCCCAACCCCTTTGCCTTTTGTTGTATCCTTCTGGTTTGCTCTATGGAGAATACATTCTTCTCGCAGAAAACGTCTGAGAACTCTGCCAGCTTCAATTCTGCCACTTTGGGCATCATATCATTGATAATAAGATCTACATACTCGTCAGTTTTGCCTTTATATTCTACAGGAGTGGCATGAGCAGGCATAAATGTCCTTACAATATCTATAGGATGATTCTTATCTAGCTCTTCCATAACCTTAAGCTGTTTTATCTCTGTTTCCATATCCAGTCCGTAACCGCTTTTGCCCTCTACTGTAGTTACACCAAAAGAAAGCATTGAGTCAAGTCTTTCACTGCCGGTCTTAATTAATTCTTCCATGGAAGCTTCTTTGGTAGCCTTTACAGAGTTTACAATACCTCCGCCTCGTTGCATTATCTCCATGTAGCTGTCTCCTCTAAGCCTCCAGTAAAATTCTTCTGCCCTATAACCACCAAACACAAAATGGGTATGGGAATCCACAAAACCCGGCAATACAGCTTTGCCCGAAGCATCTATGACCTGATAGCTTTTCTCATCATGCTGCTTCAATATCTCATCAGTCTTTCCTACTGCCTTTATTATACCTTCTTCTATCACAACAGCTCCGTCTTCTATAACATGTATATCAGACATTTCTTTGCCGCGCTTTGCTTTAAACCCACTACAGGTAACAAGTTCTGAAGCGTTTTTTATAATTAGACTGTTTTCCTTCATAATTTCTACCTCTTTATCTTTTTAAATGCTTCTTTTACAGTATCCTTTACGAGATCATCATTTGCTATGAAGGGCAATGTTATGTGATCCTTTCCTTGTTGTGTCATATTATACTCAATGGATGTTGTAATGGAGTTCTCGTTTCTTGCCCATGCTCTTCTGGCTACTCCACCCATTACATCCCAAAGCATTGCATCTTTTATAATGTTGTCAACCCTTTCACTGCCGTCTAAAACCAATCCAAAGCCACCATTAATTGATTTTCCGATACCTACTCCTCCACCATTATGAAGTGCCACTAAGCTCATGCCTCTTGCCGCATTTCCGGCAAAGCATTGAACAGCCATATCTGCCATTATATTGCTTCCGTCTTTGATATTTGACGTTTCTCTAAATGGAGAGTCGGTACCGCTTACATCATGGTGGTCACGGCCGAGCATTACAGGACCTATCTCACCATTTCTAACCATTTCATTGAATCTGAGAGCTATCTTTGTCCTGCCCCAAGCATCCTGATAAAGTATTCTTGCTTGAGTTCCGACTACAAGATTATTCTTTTCCGCATCTCTTATCCATACCCAGTTGTCTCTGTCCTGAGCTCTTCTATTGGGATCTATGCATTCCATAGCTGCTTTATCAGTCTTAATGAGGTCTTCATGTTTACCGCTTAAACATACCCATCTGAATGGTCCATAGCCATAGTCAAAAAGTTCCGGTCCCATTATGTCTTCTACATAGGATGGGAAAATGAACCCATCTTTTTCGTCCACACCGTTTTTTGCAATTTCCTTAACTCCTGCATCATATACGGCTTTCATGAAGGAGTTGCCATAGTCAAAGAAGTAGGCTCCTCTGTCAACAAGCTCTTTTATAAGCTCAAAGTGGCGTCTTAAGCTCTTATCTACCAATTTCTTGAAGGTTTCTCTGTCCTCTTTCAACAGTCTGGTTCTTTCTTCAAAGGTAACTCCCTGTGGGCAGTAGCCTCCTTCATAAGCAGCATGGCATGAAGTCTGGTCAGATAGCAGATGTATATGGATATTGTTCTTTACAGCATACTCCAACAAATCAACAATATTTCCATAGTATGCAATTGATATGGGTTCTTTCTTTTCCATATATTCTTGAGCTATCTTAAATGCCTCTTCAATATCTGAGGTTATCTTGCTTACCCATCCCTGCTTATATCTTGTTTCTATCCTTGAATAGTCAACCTCTGCTATTATTCCAACTCCGTTGGCTATTTCTATTGCTTTAGGCTGAGCACCGCTCATCCCACCCAAGCCTGATGTAACAAACAGATATCCTCTCAGGTCTTCATTAGGTCCTATACCCAACTTTTTCCTTCCTGCATTCAAAATTGTATTGAATGTACCATGTACTATTCCCTGAGGCCCTATATACATCCAGCCCCCTGCTGTCATTTGACCATAATTTGCTACACCCATCTGCATAGCATAATGCCAATCCTTTTGATTGTCAAACATTCCTACCATTAGAGCATTTGTAATTATAACCCTTGGGTCAGTAGGCTTTGAATGGAACAATCCCAATGGATGGCCTGATTCTATTACCAATGTTTGATGATCTGTCATTACTTCCAGGTATTTCTTTATGAGTCTGTACTGCATCCAGTTTTGACATACCTGACCTGTTTCACCATAGGTAACCAGTTCATAGGGGTATAGAGCAACTTCAAAATCCAAGTTATTATCTATCATAACCTGGAAGGCTTTGCCTTCTATGCAATTGCCTTTGTATTCGTCAATTGGCTTTCCATAAATCCTGCCTTGGGGTCTAAATCTGTAACCATAAATTCTACCCCTTGTAACCAATTCTTCCATGAATTCAGGCGCAAGTTTTTCATGATATTTCTCAGGAATATAACGTAGAGCATTCTTTAAAGCGATTTCTGCTTGCTCCGGTGTCAATGTAAAACCACGATCCGGTGCTCTCCTTATGCCTTCTACAAAAGTAGGCATCTCCGGCAGCTCGTCATCCAGCTTAATTGTCATAGCCTTAGAAATGTCAAGATTTGTAATCATGATAACCCCTCCATATACCATATTATTTAAATGTTTGAGTAATCCATAGATAAGATGAACCATTAGGAGTGACTTAATTTAAATGATTGAAAAAGCCTCTACTGAATATTATACCATTTTTTCAATTTTATAAGATATAAGTTAAATCAATTGATTTTATATTTTATTATAAACATGAAACGTCATTAAATCGTCAAACAAAACTCTTGCTCCCATCCAAGTCCTTCCGATGCAGATTGCTTCTTAATTGTGAATGAAAGTCTGTTTCCTTAACAATAAGAAAGGCTTCCTTTGGAAACATTTATAACAATCGAGGAAACCTTTCTTGAAATGCTTTTACGGAAAGTATAAATTAAAAATTTATACTTTCCTAGCATTATAAGAAAAGCTTCCTTTGGAAGCATTTATAACAACCAAGGAAGCCTTCTCAATTTATGCAATTTTCCTCTAAAATCATCTCATTCAATATCTCTGCAGCATTAAAAACAATATAGCTGCATCTTTCCTCATCATTCCTATAAAGCTCTTTCAACTTCTTGCAGTTATCGGTGGATAGCTTGGATTGAAATCTTTTAAAAAATTCCTTTGCCAGTTCTTTTATTCTATCGCTTTCATGAGCCTTATCCTTTACAAATAATATCCCCAATACGGCCAATGCACCTGTCAATGCGCCGCAGGTTTCTTCAATTGCCATACCTCCTCCGAAGGCAGCCATGGTTTTCAGGGCATTTTTATCTAAATTCAACTTGTATGTTTCATTGGCAGCATATAGAATTGCTTCTGCACAATTCAAGTCATAATCCTTATTATAATACTTTTTTACTGCATCCAGTAACATTTTATCTCCCTTTCTCCTACATTTCATGCATCATAGTTGTTCATGAACATATTCAAGATTTCTATCTGATAGGCATCATTTCCACATTCCAGAAATTTGATACCTTCTTCACAATAAGTCTTTAAGTCAAAATGAAGATAATCATAAAAAACATCGCTCAGTTGACTGTTTTTTTCCATCCTATATTTGATCTCTGCTTTTATTCTATATATAAGTCCTATTTCATAAGGGTTCTTAATTTGTCTTGAGTATAAATCTGCTCTTTTCAAGCTTTCCAACGCCTCTTTGTAATGGCCCTCAGCTATCAGAATAAGAGTCATATATCCCTCTGCTATAGCTCTGCCCCATATAGAGTCAACTTTATTATATATTTGAAAAGCCCTGAGAAAATAGCTTTTTGCTCTGATATAGTCTCCTGTGTCATAGGCTGCCTGTCCCGCGTTTGTGCAGAATACTGCCAAGCTGCCTCCTTCCATTTTATGCTCACATAATGATATGGCTATATCATAATATTCCAAAGCCTTTTCAAATTTCATGTTATATCTTCTTATATCTCCTAGATAGCTGTATGCTGCAGCAATATGCATACAGTATTTATCCTCTGAGTTTTCAATGAAATAAAACTTATCAATACACTGATTAAGCAAGTCTTCTGCATGGTAATAATCCTTAATCATAATTTTATAAAGCCCATATAATCTTAGGAACATACATACATCTGCATCGAATCCATATTCTTTGGCCATATTCAGTCCTATTTCTATATTATCTTTCATAACCTTCATATCTCTCGTCTGTATACCATAGTAAGTCAACTGTCTATATCCTTTTAAAACATAACCTATATCTCCGATACTAAGAGAATTATCAATCATCTCTTTTATGAGCTCAATACCTTGCTCATACTGTCCATGTCTAATTAGATATCTGCCTTTCATATGATAAAAGGCTACCTCCAGCTTTTTGGCCTCCGATGTGTCAACATGCATTTCCTTTAGCTTGGCTAATTGCTCTTCTATGTTGCTTAAATATTTACAGCTGTCCTCATAACTTAGGAAAGAGTTATTTGCACTTTGCCCGTTTCCATCATAAAGTATGGGAAAAAGTTCATGGTTTATGTCAAGGTAAAAACTTGCTAATTTTATACTGTATTTTAAAGCTGATTCGATATCCCCACATTTTGAAAAATGATAAATCAATTTGGGGTATATCGCTATATCCTTGTTATCTCCCGTCAAATCATTTTCGAATAATCTTCCGATTCTGTTATGCAGAATCTGCCTGCGGCTTGCAGATTGCATATTGTATATAAATTCCCTCAGCTTCTGATGGGTAAACATGAATGATGGATTAATTTTATTATTTGATTCTTTTATAATAAACCTTTTCATCAAATCATCAAGTATATCCAAGAGTTTCAACTTGTCCATACCACTTATCTCGGCAAGAATATCCAAAGATATGTCATCGAAAAAAACAGATGCTATGTTGAGTATTTTAAATCCATCTTCACTTACTCCGATAAATCTGCTTTTTAGTATGTCATTTATCCTTGCAGACGTTATATCCATTTCACGGTTTTCGCGCAACGAGTTTATATATTCTACTATAAAAAAGGTATTGCCTTCAGTTTCTTTATATATTTTTTCATATATATCATCCTTAAAAGAATGATGTGGCAGTGCTTTCTTTGCAAAATCAATGACTTCCTCTTTCGTAAACCTCCGGAGTTCTACCTTCTTCATTCTGCCATATCTGATCATATCTGCTATAAAATTAGCTATTCTCTGAGAAAAACCGTTTCTGCATGTAATCAGAAAAAAAACTTCTTTTCCAAGATGAAGCATCATACCTGCTAAGAGTTTCAGGCTCAAATTATCCATCCATTGTATATCATCAAATATAATGATAGTTTTCTTAATACCTGAGATTTGCTTAATCAAGCTGATTATTGATTCTTCCACCAACTTCTGTTTTAATATATTTTCTTCAGAATCCAAATGATCCTCAGATTTTTCTTCATTAAATCCTATCGAAGGGAAAAAAGATTGAATTATTTTGCCCAAGGAAGATGGAATTCTAACATTTTTTTCCTCCACTATGTCGGCAACTTTAGTCAAAATTCCTGACCAAGGTCTTAAAGGGAATTCTTCTTCAGCCTGATAACAGTTTGACTCCAATATAAAAATATCGTTCTTTTCTATCATTTCAAGAAATTTATCTTTCAATGTGGTTTTCCCTATTCCAGCTTCTCCTACAACCATTACTGAGCTATAGCCATCACCATTATAAAAATTTATGTAATTGCTACTCAGTATGAACAGTTCTTGTTGTCTTCCGTAAAATATTTTTTTATCTTTTTTTATTTCATATATTTCAATATTACTTCTCTTTTTTTTCACATTATTATATAAAGTTCTGGTTTTTACATCTGGAACAATACCTAAATCCTTTTTTAATTTCTCATAGAGCTTGTCGTATACGTCTACAGCCTTGCTATACATGCTCATTTCAGCAAGAACCTTAATCAGCACTCTATAAGCCTTTTCATCATACTCATCTACTTCAATAAGCCTCCTTGCACACTTCTCTACACTTTCATATTTTCTGCTTTTAAAATCTCTTTTTATTTTTTCATATAGTTTCTGAACATAAATACTTCTATACTTTTCTCTGGATTCAAGTATCCAATTTTCCAGAGCTTCTTCATCTTTTACAATGAATCCTTGAAGAAAATCTCCTGTATAAGCATCAATCCATTCATCATCACTTAAAAGCTTTTCTATGTCAGAATCCACTTTAACATTAGAATTAAACATCACTATTGATTTATTGGGTGATATGATTGCATCCATATCAATGGTCTTTTTCATATAGTAAAGGCCATTTCGTACATTTTTTCTTCCGGTTTGCTGGTCGGCCTCAGGCCATAATAAGCTGGCTAATTCTTCTCGCGTTGCTTCTTTATTTACGAAAACATAGTAAAATAAAGCCTCAATTTTTCTGCTTGGAAAAACAATTCTTTTTTCTCCCTTAAACACAGCTGGGGTACTAAAGAGCCTTACGCTTAAATGGTCCATAAAGCCACCTCCCGGCATATTTCATTCACAATACTCAGATGGCATTATTCCATGAGTCTTGTCCAAAAAACCTTATCAATGCTATATAGTAACAAATGAAAACTATAATGAATAGAAACGGGTTTTCATATAAGAACACAGCTATATTATACCTCTCAGTAGCCTCCTTAGCCACTATTTTTAAGAATTCTATGTATAAGTAATGCCCATAATTTTAGTAGACACTATCTCCTATTGTTCTGTGGCTTGACACTATATACAACGTGTGATAGTATAATTTTGCCATATTAATGACAGAAATGGATTTAACTACATAAAGGTATGGCATCAAAGTATGGCATCTTAGAAACTACCATCTAGGCGTGATGCTTTGATTCATGGTTTTCTTATTGTTCCTTACTGAAAATCTAGATTCGTAAGCAGAGTAGAACTTTGTGCGTGAATCATTGATTTGTAGTGCCTTCTGAATAGGGAGTCGTCAGAAGGACGAAAAGCTTTACAAGCTTACGGTACAAGGTTTGCATCCCGCTGCTACATAGGAGAAGTGGTGTAATTATTATACCTCCTGTTATGTAGCTGTGTTGCATAACAGGAGGTGTTTTTATGAAAATAACATAGCAATCCCGATTAACAATAACTTTCTATCAGATATTTCATTTCTAGAAAGGAGAAGTTAAATTGGAAAAATCATCTTTATACTTACGCCGTATCACAATTTCTGCTGTGTTTCTCAGTATTTCACTGGTATTGAAAACATCATTTTCCTTTTATATACCTTTGTTTGGACAAAACGGAATGAGTATAGGAATTTCAGGCATTTTCTCTATTATGCCTTCCATATTATTTGGTCCCATATATGGTGCCATCGTTTCCGGACTATCTGACTTTTTAGGCTATATATTAAAACCCATGGGAACCTATTTACCTCTCATGACACTGGTTGCAGCTGCCGGTGGATTTATCAGAGGAGCCTTATGGATAAGTCTACAGAATAAAAACAGCAGAAATATGAGAATTATAGTAGGAATTTTCTCTGGTATTTTACTATTAATTGGAATATCCAATATTGTGTTTTTATCTGCCGACGGGGTTAATAGTGATTTCTACAATCATGTTCAAAAAGAAAACATCAATATAGACAAAATGCATTTAATAAGCAAAATGCTTATTAAAAGAACAATTAATATGAAAAACCCATCTATGAATCTGTCAACCTACATCAAACTTGTAACATCAGGGATTATCGGTAGTGCAGTTCTAGGAATTTTTTTGCTAATAGCTGATTTTTTTATATCAAAGAAATTCTTTGCAGATACGCGTGAAGGACTAATACCTCAACTTCTTATTGCCATGATTGGTTCTGGATTGATTGTAACGACCCTTAATACAGTCATTTTGCGTGAAACAATTTATTCTGCATGGAAAGCCCTTCCATTTGCATTGATTTGGATTCCGCGCATAATTGAAGAGGTTCTGGGCAATACGGTAAAAGCATATTTTGTTGCTACATTATTAGCAGTTTTTAGCAAACAACAAAGTTTAAATGGATTAATTAAAAGACCATCCATGGAATCAAAATACAGTTCAAAAAATATGTAAAATAATGTATCAACATTACATTTTTCCTTTTGCTATCTAACTATGCAAAAAGTTATTCACCCAGTAAAGCAGCATATATGCAGCTTTGCTGGGTGATTTTATTATTTTTCTTTGTCTAATTCTCTTTTTTCATAAGCTTCTCTTCCAACATCTTGCCGGTTTTTGAGGCTGCAATACCTCCCATAGCCGTTTCTTTAAGTTCTACCGGCAAAGAGCGCCCTACTTCACCCATTGCCTTGATGACCTCATCTACGGGTATTACACTTTCGATGCCTGCCATGGCCATATCCGCCGCCAATATGGCTTGAGCTGCACCAAAGCTATTTCTTTTAATGCATGGTACCTCTACCAATCCAGCTACAGGATCGCATACAAGTCCCATAATACCTTTTAGGGCTATAGCTGCTGCATGACCTGCCTGAGAGGGTGTACCACCTGCCAGCTCTACTGCTGCCGCCGCTGCCATGGCAGATGCAGAACCACATTCAGCTTGACATCCTCCTTCTGCTCCTGCAAGAGTTGCATTCTGGGCAATAATCTTTCCTACAATTGCAGTTGTAATCAGTGCATTGACAATTTCATCCTCAGATTTACCCAGCTTCTCTGCCACTGTCATCATTACACCGGGAATTATTCCACAGGAACCGGCGGTGGGTGCAGCAACGATTCTCCCCATGGAAGCATTTACATTGGATACTGCCATGGCTCTTGAGGATGCTTTTAATATGGTTTCGCCGGATAATCCTTTCTCCTTTTCATGCCACAATCTATATCCTTCTCCACCTGTTAGTCCGCTTACAGAAGGCATTACCTGACTTATGCCATGTGAAACAGAATTTTTCATTATTTCGTAATTATAGGCCATCCTCTTTTTTATTTCATCTATTGATAATCCACTTTCTTTACTCTCCAACTCCAAAGCTACATCAGAAATCTTCAAACCTTTTTCTTCAGCTAATTCAATAATCTGCCTCATAGTATACAGAGACATGTTAATCCTCCTTAAATTGTTGATATTACTATTTTATATATTCCTTCATGTTTTTCCAGGTCCTCTTTAACAGACTTTGGTGGTGTTTCGTCAGTCTCAATGATCATCAAGGCCATATCTCCTTTTGATCTTCTGGAAAGCTTCATTTGAGCTATATTGATGTTTTTTTGGGCCAAGTACGATGTAACATATGCTACGATGCCAGGTTTATCCCTCTGTACAGATATAATTGTATTGAACTCGCCTGTAAACTCGGTTTTAAAACCATCTATATCCTGTATCATGACTCTGCCACCACCTAGAGAACAACCTGTTATACTCATCGTTTTATCTTTACCATATAGTATTATCTTAGCAGTGTTTGGATGCAACTCTCGTTTGCTTTCCTCTAAAATTAAATTTACTTCTATTCCGGATTCATGGCTTAAATCAATGGCATTTCTCAAATCTTCATCATCAGGATCCATTCCCAAAATTCCTGCCACAATGGCTTTATCAGTGCCATGCCCTTGACCGGTTTTTGCAAAAGAATTGTATAGTGTTATATCTGCCTTATTAAAATCCTCTCCAAATATATTGCGGGCTAGCTTCCCCAATCTAGCAGCTCCGGCAGTATGGGAACTGGATGGTCCTATCATAACCGGGCCAATTATATCAAACAAATTCATACAGTTAATCTCACCTCTTTCTCATTTATAATATCATTCCATATTATCTTTAACAACCCATTATTACATTCACTTGATGAATATTCTTATCATCAGCAATTTCTATGGAATTTCCAACTATAGCATTACCATCCAAGGTGATGGACAGGACACCTTTCGAAATATTACTTGGATTTGATATCATTATGTTGTATATGGTTCCAAAGTGATTATAAACCACCTTATAGCCTTCCCAGTATGTCGGAATGCATGGGTCTATAACCAATCTTTTTCCCCTTATCTTTATTCCCAGTATATATTCGATTCCTGCCTTGTATAACCATCCAGCAGCTCCAGTATACCAAGACCATCCACCTCTTCCCACATGTTGATTAGCTGAATATACATCCGCTGCCACTGCATAAGGTTCCACCTTGTATAAAGAACATTCAATGGGGGTACGAGCGTGGTTTATGGGATTTATCATGTGGAATATCTTATAAGCCATATTTCCATCTCCCATCTGTGCAAAAGCACATATGGTCCATACGGCCCCATGGGTATACTGTCCTCCGTTCTCCCTTACCCCAGGAACATAGGATTTTATATATCCGGGATTATGGTTGGTTTTGTCAAAGGGAGGAGTAAACAGCAGCACCATGCTTTCCTCTTCCTTCACCAAATGCCTTTTCACCGACTCCATAGCCATGGCTGCTCTTTCAGGAGAAGCGGCTCCTGACATTACGGACCAGCTTTGAGCAATGGAATCTATCATGCATTCTTTATTTTCTGATGACCCCAAAGGAGTTCCATCATCGAAATATGCTCGCCTATACCACTGACCGTCCCATGCATTTTCCTCTATTGCTTCTTTAATATTTTCCATGGTCTTCTTATATTGTGCCATTCTTTCAATATCCTGCCTATACTCACAAATGGGCACAAAATCCATGAGTATCTCATATAAGAAGAAAGCAAGCCATACACTTTCTCCCTTTCCTTTATTCCCAACAAGATTCATTCCGTCATTCCAATCTCCAGAGCCCATCAGTGGCAGTTTATGATCCCCAAAATTCAAACTTCTATCTATGGCCTTGACACAATGTTCATATACAGTTCCTGTCATTGATGATTTCTGGATTACTCCATATCGTTCATCCTCCCCTTCCTTCAAAGGTTCGGCTTTAACATATGGAATTTCTATGTCCAGAATGCTTCTATCCTCTGTATATCTGATATATTGTATAACCCCATAGGGAAGCCACAATAAGTCATCTGAGAATCTTGTCCTTACACCCTTTTCTTCTGTTACTGGATGCCACCAATGAAGCACATCTCCTTCTTCAAATTGATGACTGCAATGGAGCAATATTTGCTGCTTTAACAATTCCGGCATTATCATGCCTATGTTCATGGCATCCTGGAGCTGATCTCTGAAACCAAAGGCTCCTCCGGACTGATAGAACCCGGATCTTCCCCATAGTCTACACGCTATAGTCTGATATATAAGCCATCCATTAAGCATGATATCCATTGATTTATCCGGGGTTTCCACACTGATTCTACCAGTCATATCTCTCCAGTTTCTCTTCACATTCTCCAACTCTGCTTCAACGACTGATACATCCTTATATTTATCCATAATATTTTTTATATCACTATAGCTGTTGCTCTGACCTAAGTAAAAGGCCATGACTTTTTCTTCTTCCGGCCCCAGAGTGATCTCTATTTCAATGGCACCACAGGGTTCATAGCCTATGCTCAAATCAATTTCCGAGGCTTCCTCCAATAAATCAAGAAATTCCAGCTTATTGGTCTTATACTCTATAATGGGTTCCGAGGAGGACATATATGCCAATCTTCCCGGAAAATCAATATTGTATCCGTTCTTCATTATCAATCCATCTATATCTGAATCATATCCTACGATTATATGCTGCTTGGTTTCCTTTGGACTTACCCCAAGCACCGGCTCCATATAATAGCAAAGCCTCAATGTTCTCTTTCTGCCATCTTTATTCTTCAACCTTAACATGCTTATCTTAATCTTTTCTTTCCAAGGTACGAACATTTCTAATTGTTGACTTAGACCATTGCAATCCTTATTGAGAATTGTATAACCCCACCCATGGGTCACAGTCCATGTTTCCATATTTTCTTCTGATTCTGGGCTAAATGACCATATAATACCCATTTCATCATCCTTTAAATAAATCTTTTCTTGGGGTTTATCGCTTATGGGGTCATTGGTCCAAGAAGTAAGCTTATATTCTCTGCTGTTTTCTGCCCAAACATAACCTCCGCCTCTTTCTGAGATTATAAATCCAAAGTTCGGGTTTGACACCACATTAATCCAAGGTGCAGGAGTGTTGAGATCCTTCTTTAGATTCATTATGTATTCACTACCGTCAGGGCTAAACCCACCATAGCCATTAAACAGCAAAAGATTTTTCAATCTAGGAATATCAGATTTTTTGTTATTCAATAAATCAATAGTATTTCTTCTCTTCTTTCTTTTTATTTCTATATCCACAAGCTGTTTTTCTATTGAACCGGCTTCAGCCTTAAATACCAAAGTAGATGCAGCTATCAAGAGTTCCTTATCTTCTTGTGAAATGTTCACTGCATTTACAATGGACACCCCTCCTGGTCTGCCTATTAAATGTTTACCATGGCTTCCTTCCACAGCATTGGTTATAGCAGTTCTCAAAGGTTGAAGATAGCTGCTTTCATCCATGTTCAATATCACTAAGTCCATGATAAACCCTTTTATTCGCAAGAACTCATGGGCTTTAATGGCCTGCTTGAGGATGGGTATGTCCCTTTCATCGCTTATGCTTATAAGCATAATAGGCAAATCACCTGAAATCCCGAAAGGCCATAGAGATGGCTGTCCTTTTTTGTTCTTAATTATATATTCCTTATGCAAAGTTCTTGTAGGGCTGCCATAAACCAGATGCCCAATGAGCTTTTCAAAGCCAACGATATCATTTGCATCAAGATTTAAATAAGCTCCTTCAACTTGGCTTCTGGTAATTGCCAAAGCATAGGCTCTATCTATGGCCGATGCTTCTTGGTATTTTGCTATCATTTCTCGAATTTCTTCCTTGGAGTTGGCACATCCCGTTACAAATGAAACTTCTCCATGCCCACCGGCCTTTATTTTTATAACTCGCCTTATGCTCATTATTGGATCAAGAACAGTTCCAGAACTATTTGTCAACGACTGGCATAAAGCTATAGGTTTAGCGATGTCTCTTCCTCTACCTATGAAATTAGCTCTATTTGTTTCGTACTCCACATTTTCCAGCCCAGAGTCATCTGTCAATGAACTATGGAAAGCCCACCATTCCTGTCCATGGCCCTCCCTTGGCTTTCTGACTGCCATAATGCTATTGTACTCTTCCAAATATTCTGTTCTTACAAAAAGGTTTGAAAAGGCTCTATGAGCTATATCTGCTGCTTCAGTAGTCAAAACCACTTCAATGTAGCTGGTTACTTCCAATGTCACCGGCTCTTTACCGTGGTTTTCTATCTTAACCCTTCTTATTTCCACATTGTCTTCTGGTGATATAAATACCTCAGTAACAGTCTTTATATCATCATCAATCCTTATAAACTCAGCTCTTGACTGATAAAAGGCTACATTATATCCATCCGGGTCATCATTGAAGGGTTCCCATGTTGTTGACCATACCTTATCAGTGGTTATATTTCTCACGAAAATGTAATTCCCATAACCTCCTTCTATAGCATCGTTACGCCAGCGGTTTATGAGAATCCCATCAAGTTTGCTGTATCCTCCCCCTCTATTGTTTAACAAAACTGAATATCTGCCGTTTGTGAGTATTTGACAAGGTGGAGGTAATACTTCAACCGAACTGTAGTTTCTAACTCCTTCTTTATATAAGTTTTTCTGTCGATTTATGTCTTGACTTGTTTCCTTATATTCTTTGGTAATGATAATGTTCTCCGGAATCCTCTCCTGAAGCAATACTTCTCCTGCTTTTATCAATGGATGACTATGGAATCTTCTAATCATGATATCATCCTTGAGAAAATTGCATATGGCAAGCAAACTCATTCCCTGATGGTGAGCCATATAGCTTTTGATTATCTGGAACTTGGATTCCATAGGAATTCTCTTAACCGTGAAGTCCACAGCCTCATATAATCCATACTTTCCTTCCAACCCTAACTCTATGAGCTTCTTAAGATTCTTAGATGCACCTTTTGGGTCAAAATTGACTGTCATCACAGTTGAGTATGGAGATATAACTACATCTTCAATTAAACCCCTTTTTAAACCCAAATCAGGTACACCGAAGGCCTTATATTGATAGTTAAGGTCCAAATCAAAGGTATAATATCCTGATTCTGACGTACCCCATGGCACATTGTTTCTATTACCATACTCTTTCTGTGCCTGAAGCACCCCCTTATAGGTTTCGTCAAATATGGTATTATCAAATTTTCTCATTATCAATGCAGGCATGAAATATTCGAACATGGTTCCAGTCCAGGACACCAAAGTCCTGTTTTTTCCAATGCAGGTCAAAGCTCTTCCTAGCTTTCTCCAATGTCTCAATGGGACCTCTCTCCTTGCTGTTGCCACATAACTTGTGGTTCTGGCTTCAGAAGCCAGCAAATCATAATATGAATTAGTTAATTTCTCTTTTTCCACATCATATCCTATCGAGAACAGGTTCTTATTTTTGTCATATAAATGAATGAATTCTGTTCTTTCAATAATAACCTCTATCCTGCTGATGATATCCTTGATTTTTTCCGGATTGTCAATTTTATCAATATAATCCTCCAGTCCTTGCATTAAAAGAATCAAATAGGATATGAAATTACCACTGTCTACAGTGGAAACATAGAGTGGCCTTAGAACCTCCAATGTTCTAATGTCGTACCAGTTATATAAATGACCTTTCCAGTTGTCCAACTTCTCAATGGTATTCAATGTATTTTCTACTCTTTCCAACATCTGTATTGCATTGATATAGCCCAAGTCTGCGGCAGCAAGAGTAGATACAAGATATAATCCTATATTGGTGGGTGAAGTTCTTGGTGCGGCTCCTTTAGGCGGATATTCCTGGTAATTATCCGGTGGGAGATAATTAAACTCCTCGCGTACCAATTCTTCATAGTAAGCCCAAGTCTTTCTTCCTATTCTTTGTATATTCTCCCTATCTTCGTCAGTTAGAGCAGGCTTTTGAGTTTTAACATCTTCACTGGCTTTATAGGCTATGTAAGGCGATAATATCCATAGACCCAGGAGAATAGCGGCAGCCACATCAAAGACCTGCTTTATAGTCACAACTACAGCAAAAATCAATGTCAATACTATAGTGCATTTGCTTTTAATATAATATCCCTTCAGGTCTGACTTGAGCTTTTTCTCAGCATCTGCTGCAGTCACCCACTCCAACATGTTTCTATGAGAGTAAAAAACTCTATATAAACTTCTTATTGCTGCATCCATCATCATATATGCGTTGTAGGGCAAGAATGCCATAAGGAAAAAAAGTTGATAAACAGTTTTTTTCAGCAATTGCATATACTGTCTTGTATCCTTGCTTTTTCTTTCAATAATAGAAATGAGCCACAGCAAATTTGGAAACAGAAATAAAAATATTGGAACAAGAATCAGTTTCATTACGGAACATGGCAAACAAAGGATGCCTAATAGAAGCAATAGGTATATAGAAGGCTGTATCATGCTTCTTCTCAGATTGTCCACCATCTTCCATCTCGATAGTGATGTCAACGGATTTTTCCCCGTTATCCATTTTATCAGTTGCCAATCTCCTCTTGTCCATCTATGCTGTCTTGAAGCATGAGATAGATATTTTCCGGGGAAACCGTCTATTAACTCAATATCCCCCGCTAAACCTGTCCTAAGTAGGCTTCCCTCCAGTAAATCATGGCTCAGTATGGTATTATCTTCAATCTTTTCTTTGGTTACTTCATTGAACATTGATAAATCATAAATACCTTTTCCTGTGAATATACCCTCCCCAAAAACATCTTGATATATATTTGATACCGCTGTAGTATAAGGTTCAATACCTCCATCACCGGCGAAAATTTGTGAAAACAGCGTCTTATTTGAATCTTCAACATCTACTCCTATCCTTGGCTGGATTATGCCATAACCTTCTGTCACAATACCTCTCTCTTTATCATAAACCGGTTTGTTCAAAGGATGTTCAATGGTTCCTATAAGCTTTGCTGCACTTTCCATAATTAGATTTGTGTCTGAATCGATGGTTATTACATATTTGATATCCTTCAATTCATCCACACCTGATGACTTATACACAAAGGAATTGCTTTCTCTTCCGGATAATAAGTCATTAAACTGCACTATGGCTCCTCTTTTTCTCTCCCAACCCATCCATTTGTTCTGTTTGTCATTGAACTCTCTCTTTCTGTGAAAATAGTAAAAAATAGTCCTACCTTCTTTGTACTTTTCATTTAAAATCTTAACGCCTTCCATAGCAGCTTCTACAATGGATTCATCCTCTGGATTATTCTCCCTATCGCTGTCTTTGAAATCACCTATCAAACCAAAAAACAGATTTTTATCCTTATTGGCCAGATAGTATACTTCCATCTTTTCTATTAACTCCATTGCAGCATTTTTGCTGCTTAAAAGTGCTGGTATTATGACAATAGTCTTTGATTCATCAGGTATACCATGGGCAAATTCAAGCCTAGGTAGAAAGGTCGGTTTATATAACTTCATGAACACATAATTGGTCAAACTTACTCCTATCTCAGAAGCAGGAATTAGCAGCAAAGTGCACAACAAAACTATATCACCAAAGCGTAAACCCTTTCCCAATAAACAAACAGTCAATATTATATACAACACTGAAAAAGATACTACAGATGCCAAATACGGTTTCATGGACTTAAGCCTGATTTCTTCTGACTTAATGTTCAGTTCCTGATACAATTCCTTTCTGCCTTCATCAATTAAATAGTAACCAACATGGGTTTTCTTAAAAGGCTCATTCAGCTTCATTGCTTTTTTAGAAAGATTTACGGCTCCATTTGCTACCTTTGTTTCAGATATACCGTGTTTTCCGGATATTTCTGATATTATTTTTCTATAGTAGTCTCTTGATTCAAAATCCATAGATGTATAAATGTTTGCCGGGTCTTTGGAAAGCATCTCCTCTACCACACATATTGATTCAAATATATAGTTCCAATCCAAAGTTGATATGGCATGGAGACTTGTAATGGAATTTCCTATTGATACTTTTCTTACAGCATATTTTTTATGCTCATACTGGACCAAATCTTGTATGTTGGTATTATACTCTTCAAGTTTCCCTTCTATATAATCCAAGATTTCTCCATGTTCGGAACCTGTTCTTCTCAAAAGAGCAAGCAAATGCTCCAAATAGGATGTGTTTAGCCGACCTTCAATTTCAAAATTATTGTCTATTGCATTTAGTAGTTCATCTCTTTTTAGTTTTATATGTTCCTCCCCTTTATTCCATTGGATCTGGGCTTTAAAAACATCATTGCATATTATTTTAATATTCTCTACCAGTCCTATCCTTGTCATCAGCGCTAATGCCCATACTTCGGATATCGATAGTATCTGTACAGTTTGATAAGCTTTAATGAAGTCTATAAACAAGCTTGTATCCATACTTCCATCGGTATGTGAAAAATATTCCAGTACTAAGGCATATACCCTTGGATATCCCATAAGATACCCTGAAGCAAGAGTATTGAGCCTATAATACCTTTCTTGTTGAATATTCAACATTACATCCTTTACTTGTTCTTCAATCTTATAAAAGTTATCCAGCAACCAATCAGAAGCCGGCGCCATGTCTTTGTTCTCCTTGGCTAATCTATCAAGCTCCTTGTAGATTTCAAGTATTGCTTGATAGTTTTCCATTAACCTCTTTTTTAGCATTCTGGTTGATGTTTTTCGCTTTTTTAGAATATGCTTTTGTCCCAAGTGGTAACCATGATCTAGCAGATCTTCTTTACTAAGTATAACATCTTTAATCATGTCTATATCATTCATATAAACACTACACCTCTCCAAATCAAAGACTGCTGCTTATTGTAAGAAAGACTTCCACTGTAAATCTTCTATAACTAAGGAAGCCTTTCTTGTAACTAATTGGGGAAATTCATATTAAAGTATATATATCCTATGGTTTTACAAAAAATCAAAGGCTTACAGCCTCTGATTTCTTAACAACAAGTTAATCTTTTCACTTAAGTCTGCAGATAACTCTTGAGCCATTTCTTGAGAATAACCTTCAGCATATATGTTGAACACGGGCCTTTCATTATCGGGCAACACCAAAGCCCATCCTCTTGAATCTTTAATCTTTACACCTTCTATAAGTTCAATGTCTTCCTGATTGGCACCAAAGGCAATTTCTCTTATAATCCTTCCCTTATCCTTCCAATCACAATTTATTTCCTTTTTGAGGTAATAATATTCAGGTATAGAGTCAATTAACTTGCTGATTTTTGTATTTTCTTTAACCATGTATTCGATGATATGTCCTATGGCCCAAACCCCGTTATTATTCAGTATAAATTGAATAGAAGGATTATTGGTTCCATCTCCCAACTCCATCATTTTCTTCATTATTTCCGCCGGTGTTGAGGAGGTTCTATATATTTTAACCCCGTTATTTTTTGCTATTTCCTCCGCTGCTCCCGGAAATGCATGAGGGAAAACCAAATGTTTTGCACCATAACCTTTTATGGCCACCAATTCAGTCAATAGAAGATACTCTTCTTCTTTAGCCACCCTTCCTCTTTCATCGATAAGTGTCAGACTTTCACCGTTTTCATTTATTATGACTCCTAAATCTGCCTTTTTCCTTGTAACAAAGCCGGCCATGTACTTATATATACCGGAGTCAATGATATTGTCAGCTCTTCCCCAGACTAAGCTTATGCTGCAACCTAAGTTTTGCAGATATTTATAAGCTATAGCTGTTGTATTTTCTGAGTGGGAAGCTAGCACTATCTTGAAATTTTTTCTTCTGATACCATCCAAATTTTGAATCCTTTCCAATCCTTGCCTTATAAATATTTCCTGGAAGTTCTCCATCCTCATAATGTCCTTTATATCTTCCGCTTTGCATCTATCATAATCATCCTGATTAAGCAAGTTTTCGATTTCTCTTTCCTTGCTTCTGGAGATATTTATTCCCTTTTCATCGAAAAATTCAATATATGTTCTACAAGGTTTTTCATTGGAAGTGTGTATGTGCACACCTCCATTGGCTCTATGATAAGCAACCCCAAACCGTGTCATAGATATTATAGAGTTATCCAACACTATTGCCTGACCTCCCACAGACAGAATGCCTGCAATAAGAGAGCTTTTTGCAATATAGGATTGAGGATTGCTGTCGCTTCCTACAACCAAAGTTGCATTCTTTCCCATAGCTGCCGCAAATGCAGAACCAAGGCTGGAGCATAGTTCCGGTGATAACTCCAAATTCAAAGTACCGGATATTCCTCTGGAACCAAATATATTCTTTGTAGCCTTTGTACCCCATATTATATTGTGATTCACAATTGTATTCTCATATATCTTTTTGCCAGGCCATATCCTTACATCAGGCTTTATTATGCATCCTTCAAGTATGGTTGTGTTTTCGCCTATTACAGAATTTTCATATATATCAACATTGTTTTTAATAAGAGAATTGGAGCATATCACTCCTCCGCTTATTCCGCAGTTTTCCCCTACATGAATCTTCTTCCAAAGCACGCTTCTTTTCACTTTGCTATTTGAACCTAACCTACAGTTTTGTGATATGACCGAATAGGAATCTATGAGCACATTGTCTTCTATTATTGTATTTTTTCCGATGTAAACAGGTGGAACTAAAGTTGCACTTCTTCTTATTTGTGCTCCTTCAGCCAGCCAGATGCCCTTTTGAAATTCAGTAGCTTCCAATGCTAAATTAACTTTACCATCCAATATATCGAAATGGACTTGTCTATAAGATGCCAAGTCCCCAATATCACACCAATAATCATCTGTTACATATCCATACATGGGCACTTTGTCTCTAAGAAGTTTTGGAAACAAATCCTTGCTAAAGTCAAAACTTTCACCAGGCTTATAGTATTCCATGACTTCAGGTTCCAATATATATATGCCCGTATTCACAGTATCGCTGAAGACTTCTCCCCAGCTAGGCTTTTCCAAAAATCGGGTTATCAGTCCTTGGCTATCTGTTATTACAACTCCATATTCGATAGGTACTGGCTCCCTTTTCAAAACAAGTGTTGCTTTGGATTTCATATTTTTGTGGAAATCCAAAGTCTTTGTCAAGTCCAAGTTTGTAAGAGCATCACCACTGATGACGACAAAAGTACTATTAAGAAAATCCCCAGTATTCCTTACGCTTCCGCCGGTACCCAAGGGTGTATCCTCTATAAAATATTTGAGTTTTACTCCAAAACCGCTTCCATCTCCAAAATAATCCATAATGACCTGTGGCAAATACGCAACCGTCACCCCGATGTCATGTATACCCTTATCCTTTAGCAATTGAATTGTATATTCCATAACTGGTTTATCGAATACGGGAACCATTGGCTTAGGTATACCACATGTCAACGGTCTTAATCTTGTACCCTTGCCTCCAGCCATTATTACAGCCTTAATATTTATCACTCCTTTTGCAGTAAATAAAGTCAATAAATATTTTATGCCTTATGGCTGGATATATTCATAGAATTTGAACACAATGATATGAGTATAGTTTATAATAATCTTTGAAGACTTTCTGGAAGGAGTTTAATATATGTTATGGACAGCAGTATTAATTCCTATATCTCTTGCGCTGATTTATGCAGCAAAATTTTATCCTAATATTATTGAAAATATATACTCAAGAAGAATATACAAGTTCATAAGCCAGCCGTTGAGCAAAATAACAGGTATCTTTCCCTTTTCTTTAGCAGAACTTGTATTCTATATATTTTTTCTTTGGTGCATAATTACACTTATAAAATTATTATTATCCATCATCGCAGTAAATAAACCTATGATATTTAAGCTCATAAAAGAAATTGTGGCAGTACTCAGCATATTGTTTTTCATGTTTGTTTCATTATGGGGTTTGAATTATTATAGACTACCCCTATCCCAATCCTTAAACCTAACTAATGGGGAATATACAAAAGAAGATTTGAAGGAATTATGCATTTATCTTATAGACAAAGCCAACACATACAGAGATGATGTGAAGGAGAATTCCAGAGGTGTTATGGAATTGTCACAAGGTAAAAGATATGCAGTATCAAATGCCTATAAAATATATGATAACATAGCAAAAAAGTATCCTGTATTTAAAGGCAATTATGGAAAACCTAAAATTGTCATGGCTTCAAAGCTTATGTCCTATGCAGGCATAGCCGGAATCTTTATACCCTTTACTATTGAAGCTAATGTGAATGGTGATATGCCTGATGCTGTATTTCCAAGCAGTATGATTCATGAAATGGCTCATCAAAGAGGTTTTGCCAGAGAGGATGAAGCTAATTTCATAGCATTTTTGACTTGCATATATAGTGATGATGTGGATTTTAAATACTCAGGAACTCTATTGGCATTGATTCATTCCATAAATACTTTGTATAAAGTTGATAAAGATGCGGCAGTAGAACTTACATCTCAATACGGCCCTGGATTAAAAAAAGACTTGGCCAATATAAATGCCTATTGGGATAAATTTGAAGGCCCTGTGGAAAGGGCCTCTACAAAATTAAATAATACTTATCTTAAGGCAAACAATCAGAAAGATGGAGTACAAAGTTACGGGAGAATGGTAGATTTGCTGCTGTCTTATTACGAATCAGAAATTCTTCACTAGGTTGTTTATCCATTTATCTGAAACCAGCCTATACATACATAATATGAACTTCCCTACTTCCTCGAGGAGAGTCAATGCAACTACCCCATATATGGGAAACTTAAAGAGCAATGCACCGGCAAAAGCTACAGGCACTCCTATAAACCACATGGTGGAGGCTTCGATGGCAAAGGCCCGTTTGGCATCTCCTCCACCTCTCAGTATTCCCACAATTGCTACTATATTAAATACCCTCAATGGCATTATCAATGAATTTATTTTCATTATATTATAGGAATCCAAAGCCACTCTTTGAGAAACATTGAAAAAGCTAAGTATAAAAGGTCCACCAACAACAATCATTCCCCCTATTAATATGCCTGTAGCAATGGATAGCACTGCAAATCTATGGGCATAATCCCTGCCTTCTTCTTCATTACCAGCTCCAATCCTTTTTCCTATCATTACTCCGGAAGCATTTGCAATACCAAAGCAAAGTATCATAAACAACTGCTGTATTGTATTGCTTATTTGTACAGAAGCTATGGCTTCTTTTCCAATGCGTCCATAGGCGACAGAATACACTACGGATGCCAATCCCCAGCATACTTCATTAAGCAATACGGGGATAGTAGTCCTGAATATCCTTCTAAAGAAATTATAATCTATTAAAAACATGTCTTTAGTTGATGGAGCCAATATCCTGTTCCTTTTATATATTACTGCAATAATCAAGGCTGTTTCCATTAATCTTGCTATTAACGTTGCCAAGGCTGCTCCTTCCACACCCATAGCTCTAAATCCAAAATGTCCGAATATGAAAACATAATTTAAAAATGTATTGGTCATAAGTGCTATTGCGCTTACAAACATGGGATATACAGCTTTTTCCGTACACCTTAAAGCAAAGCTAAAACAATAAGTTAGGGCAGTTAGAGCATAACTAAGGCAAACAATCTTGAGATATCGGCTTCCATATAGCAATACTTCTTGATCAGTGTTGAATATTCCGATAATATTTTTTGAAAAAACAATTGCTGCAAAGGTAAATATGGCTGATATGACCAATGTAGATGTGACCTCTACCCCCACCACACGTTTTATGTTATCAGTGTCCTTTTTACCCCAGAACTGTGATATAAATATACCACATCCACTGCATATTCCAAATATAAACATGGAAAACAGCAAAAAAACCTGATTTGCTATTCCAACAGCTGCAATCTGAGTTTCTCCCACCATTCCTATCATGATTGTATCCACCATGTTTAAGGATGTACTAATGAAGTTTTGAATGATTATGGGTGCTGCAATGACACCAAGATCCGTATAAAATTGCATGTCACTGAGTAAATTCTTTATTGTGTATCTAATGCGTTTCAGAATAAATTCACTTCCTCTCACATTTTCACCACAGCAGCATAAAATATTATGAGGTGGTTTTATGTACGATAAACTACATCTCCATGAATTTGATGGGATTACAAATAGAGTCTTTAAACATGAGCACAAATACGCTGGTGTATCCAGCAAGAATCCTAATTTTAAAGGTCATAATCATTATTTTTCCGGTTATATAGAAGAGGTAAAAGGTCATGCTCATTACTTTTCTGTTGTTACAGGCCCTAGTATAGAAGTGGAAGGAGGCCATATTCATTATTATCAGTGCGTAACCACAATGAACAAAAGGCATTTCCACATAATATGGGGTTATACATCTATTCATTCAGACTATTAATGGGCTGCCCGAAGGTATTCCTTTTCTGTCTTGCTGCGAGTTACGAGTAATTTAGATATTCCTTTTGGGGTATTTTGAGGAACACGGATTTGCACAGAAGTTATCTCGGATTAACACGGTGGATTTCTCTGAGAACACTAAAGAACACCAAAGTTCACTAAAATACACTAAAGATCATTATACTTTTTAAATAATATGGAAATGAAATCATAGTAATTATAGGTATGCTATGATTTTTTTTTTTTTATTGCAAAATATTTTACCCTGGAATTATCCTAGGCAGCAAAACGATATTTAATTTTGATTAGCTATATAATGATATTAGGTATGTGCTGATACTATTTTGTGAGCTTTGTTGTAGTTCTTATGGAAGAACGAGCAAAAAGCCGTAAGGCTGGCACGGATGCCAGCCTAGGCGTCCCAGGACATGGGGGGCCGTGGATGATGCCGTTAGGCTTTTTGTAAGATCTAACTATATAACTATCAAAGCAAACTTTTATATCTGAATCCCATTCTAAGATGCAATTGCCATAAACTTCTTCGATTAACGACTTCGTGGCCTAGGGTATTTCTCTAAATACCTCTGAATAGGCCCTAATGCCAAACAGCGGTGTAGCTTTCTTCACAGCATTAATCACAGCCTGCTCTACAGCCTTTACAGCCATAACCCCTACTTGATTCACATCCGCTTCTATTTGTCCCGTAGAAAGAGCAAATATAGTATCTCCATCATACATGGTATGAACAGGTCTTATGCTTCTGGCATAACCATTGTGAGCCATAGATGCAACTTTATTGACTTCTGCTTTGCTCAAACGAGCGTTTGTTATTACACAACCTATCGTGGTATTTCCACTAAAAGGGTTATCATCCTTTTTTGCGCTCTCCATGATGAGCAATTCTGTATTTACAAATCTATTTTCCTCTGGTATATAAGCACCTGCTAGGATTTCTCCACTTTCCGGATTCACCACATCACCGAAGCAATTGACAGCCACAACAGCTCCAACATACAATTCTCCTGTTTTTATACAAAAACTGCCTAAACCACCCTTCATGGCCTTATCCATTCCAAGAATTTTCCCCACAGTAGCACCTGTGCCTGCGCCAACGCTTCCTTCTGAAAATCCTCCGTTTTCAGCATTGATGCAAGCTCTATAGCCCATGGCTTTATCAGGTCTGCACCTGTAGTCTCCCACCGACAGGTCAAACAAAACAGCTGCAGGAACAATGGGAACCTTCGTAATTCCTACATCAAAACCTATACCCTTGCTCTCCAGATATTCCATAACACCTGCTACCGCATCAAGGCCGAAAGCACTTCCTCCAGCCAGCATAATACAATGTACTTTATCCATCATGTTGATAGGGTTCAACAAGTCTGTCTCGCGAGTTCCCGGAGCACCTCCCCTTACATCAACACCGGCTATGCCACCTTTTTCACATAATACAACGGTACAGCCTGTCCCACCTATCAGGTCTTCAGCGTTTCCCAGTTTTATACCTGGTATTTTCGTTAAATTTACATATTCCACCATTCTTATCACTTCCTGTATTATCTTTTATCTTTAAGTATGTCTCTTATTTCGGTAAGTAAAATTTCTTCTTTTGTAGGTTCTAGCGGCGCAGCAGGTTTTTCTTCTTGTTTCTTCTTCAGTCTATTGATGGCTCTAATAAATATGAATATTGAAAATGTGATAATTAAAAAATCAACAACGCTTTGTATAAAGGCTCCATATCTGATGGTAGCATCATTTATGGTTATTTGTAAGCTAGAAAAATCTATTCCTCCCAACAAAAGTCCTATAATTGGCATTAGCATATCATTGACAAGGGAATTGACTATCTCTCCAAAAGCGCCTCCAATAATAACTCCTATTGCCAAGTCCAGCACATTTCCCCTTAAGGCAAACTTTTTAAACTCCTGTAATATTATAATCTCCCCCTTTGTGTTTCTAATTTATCTTTTTAAATTTTAACAATAAAGTTCAGCAACATCCCCCTCGGCCACGATTAAAGGGTGTTTGAAACTTCAAGTTAAACTCTTATATAACCATTTTCCATTGTATTTTCCTCTAGTTATTATTATGGTTATTATCATGAATTACTTGATCGATAACTATTACCAATGCGAGTATGAATGCATAATTTTCTTCATCTGAAATATCAACTCCATAAGTGTCTCGAAATGAAAACCACTTTTTTGACACACGAGCTACCACCCTGCCATTCTTTAACACATTAAAATCCATACCCAAGAAATTTCCTTCTATTGTATAGTTTCCAATAAAGCTCTCAATATTAAACCTGGGTTTGAATAATGTAAACTCCTTTTTTACTCTGGCAGCAGGATTTCCATTATAATATATGGTATATTCAGGAAGAAGCTTGAAAAGCTTTTGCTCTATATAAACAACCTCATTTCCCTGCATATCATACATACGAAGCTTGTCACCAATAGCAAAAACCTTTCCTTGCACCTGAAAATAAGAATTTCCCATTTCATCGTTTATTGTGAAGTTATCTCCGAAGGAAAAAATCTTTTGCTTAACTACAAAACGCATAATAATCACTCCTTATACTCATCATAAAAATCTAAATATGAATAAGTCTTTCCTCCCTTCTGCCAACCTAAAATTGCTTCCATATTGACATTTTGAGCCGCCCTCATAATGTTTATTTCCAAATTATCAATTTTTGTGCTAAGTTCTTTTATTAAATTCTTTATCTCATAGCGCTTATTTCCCGTCCTCTCTGCGGCTACCATGCATGCACAATTAAGAGGCATGATACCGCTATTTTGGGTAAATCTCTCTATATGTTTTTCTTCTATATAATACATAGGCCTTATAAGCTCCAAATCTTTAAAATTAGTAGAATGAAGCTTGGGCAGCATTGTTTTGAAGCTTCCGGTATAGAGAATATTCATCATGGTGGTTTCTATGACATCATTAAAGTGATGTCCCAATGCCAGTTTATTGCAGCCTAACTCCTGAGCTTTTGAATACAATGCTCCTCGGCGCATCTTTGCACACATATAGCAAGGATAATCCTTGGCAATTTTATCAACTATTTTAAATATGCCCGAATCAAATATTTTTATAGGTATGTTCAAGTATTCACAGTTTTTAATCATCAACTCTCTTATTTGCTCATGATACCCCGGATCTGCTACGATAAATTCCAAATCTATTTTCATATCGCCGTGTTTTTGCAACTCTTGAAAAAGCTTTGCCATAAGCATGCTGTCCTTGCCCCCGGATATGGCAACGGCTATCTTATCCCCTTCTTCTATGAGCTTGAAATCCTTTATAGCTTTTATAAATTTTGACCAAAGATGCTTTCTGTATTTTTTTATTATACTTCTCTCTATTTCATCCAAAGGCTTCAATTCTCCTGTAGGGAGCAGTGTTTCACAATTAGCAGATGATATGCTGTCCATGGTCTCACCTCATCTTAAGTAATTATTACCAATATACTCGTGTATCATGTATAAAGTTTGTTATATCATAACATACATCTCTAATATTGATAGAATAGCATAAAGATATTTTACTATCAAATATATGTTTGCTTATATGAAAGAAATTATTTGTAGAACAAAATAAATAGAAGCAAAAAAAGAAAGGCATTTCATAGAAATATTTAAAATTCGAGAAAGCCTTTCTTTATATTTATAGGGGAAAGTTTTACTGATGAGACATAGAGAACCATCCCCGATGTCTCAGGTTTATAGCTTTGCTATTCTGAAATTAGCTGTTAGTACAGGCCAATTAGGAATTGACTGAAGATTCAACGCCCAATAGCTGGCTCCTCTCAGCCCATATTGCTTAATGACATCATATTTGGCCTGATAGCTTCTGGCATCTTCAAACCATACTTCATGCTGCTGACCTGATGTATCCGTATATCTGAAGAATGGAGATTGATATTCTTCATTGTATTGAATTTCTGCTCCGTATTGGTATGCTCTTCTTATGGCATCCATATAACTTACAGTGGAAGCGGTGGTTCCCTGAACCCAAGGTATCTTCCAGTCCCTTCCATATAAAGGTATTCCCATCATTATCTTATTTCTGGGTATGACCGACACGGCATAATCCAATACCCTTTTTACCTGATTTATAGGGGCAATAGCCCAGGGTTCTCCTCCTGCCCATCCCCATTCATATGTCATCAAAACCACAAAGTCTGTCAACTGTCCATGAACCGGGTAATCGTGAGCCTCATACAACAACCCGATCTGATCTGCTCTTACCTTTGGCGCCAGAGCTGTAGAAATTGAAAAACCGTTGGCATGCATCCTGTCTGCTGCACGTCTTAAAAACGCATTATATTTCTCTCTATCTCTAGGATATACATATTCGAAATCAATGTTTAATCCTTGATAACCCTTTTGGCGCATGGTATTGACTATATTAGCAAGCTGTCTCTCTTGAACTTCTACATTTGATAGAAAAGCACTTGCTAAATCTGAACTGAATCTTCTTCCAAGGAAATTGGTAAGGCACATTAGAGGTGTTACACCTCTGGATCTGGCCATACTTATTACAGATTCATCATTAAGTGGAGTCAAGTTGCCTTCTGCAGTAATGCCATAACTGAACATGCAGAAATATGTGAGGTATTGTCCTGTCCATCTTAATGTTTCTTCACCTGTAGGACCTGTTTGAGTGAGATATCCATTTACTTCTATCTGGGGCTTTGGAATTACGAGCCTTTGTCCCACATTTATGATGTTAGGATTTGCTATATTATTCTCTCTTACTAGATCCTGTATAGTTACATTGTATATTCTGGCTATAAACCAGAGGGTCTCACCAGGCCGGACAATGTGAACATCATCCTGTGTTGGTATGACCAGTGACTGTCCGATGATGAGCCTGTCAGGATCAGCCATTGCATTTGCTTGTACAATGCTATTTATGCTCACATTATAGGTCCTTGAAATTTTCCATAGAGTATCACCGCTTTTTACAACATAAATCCTCATATACAACACTCCATATTGATTTATTATTCAATATCAAGATATTATAGAAAAGTTCCTACTATTCATGTTGTTTTGTTTTTTGGAAAATTTTATAAATAATGTGAGCAATATAATAGCTTTTCATCTTCACTTCTGCTCATCAATGATTATTTTTATATAAGCTTATGCACTTTCTGAACCGATATAGGCTTCAATTACCTGCGGATCATTTTGTACTTCATCAGGAGTTCCTCCGGCAATTAAATTTCCATAATTCAATACATATACTTTATTGCAAATACCCATTACCAACTTCATATCGTGTTCTATGAGTATAATCGTCAAATTAAATTTGTCCCTTATCCATGTAATTAAATGAGTCAGCTCTATAGTTTCATTTGGATTCATTCCTGCTGCAGGTTCATCCAGCAAAAGGATGCTTGGCTCAGACGCCAATGCTCTTGCAATCTCCAGACGTCTTTGCTCACCATAAGACAGATTCTTTGCAAACTCATGTTTCTTGTTATCAAGGTTTAACATCTTCAATAATTCTTCCGCATCTTCCCTAACTCTTTTTTCTTCATCATAATATGATGGAAGTCTTATAACTGAAGAAAGAAATCCACACTTGGTACGGCTATGAAACCCAATTTTAACATTATCTAAAACAGTCATATCCCTAAAGAGCCTTATATTCTGAAAGGTTCTTGCTATTCCATGACCTGTAATCTTATATGGCTTTAAACCGTTGAGTTTTATAGGATTGTCTTTGTATAGCAATATCTCACCAGAGGTAGGTGCATACATACCTGTAAGGAGGTTAAACAGTGTTGTTTTACCTGCTCCATTTGGACCTATAATACCTACAATCTGTCCCTTTTCTACTGTCATGTCAATGTTTGAAACTGCTTTCAAGCCTCCAAAGGTTATTGATACATTATTCAGCTTCAATATAGTCATTTATACCACCCTCTTCTTTAAAAACTTGAACCTGAAATCCTCTTTGCCTAAAAGTCCTTGGGGTCTATAAACCATTATCATAAACAGTATGACAGCATATATAACCATTCTTAACTCAGGTATGCTTTGAAGAAATAATGATATAAGAGATAATACAACAGCTCCAACCACGGATCCTGCTATGCTTCCCATGCCTCCAAAAACCACTATAACGAGAATATCAATGGATTTCATATAACCAAAGGAATCAGGTTTGATAAAGTAGAAGTAATTGGCATAAAGAGCTCCGGATATACCTGCAAAAAAGGCTCCTATTACAAAGGCCAGAATTTTGTATTTTGTTGTATTGACGCCCATAGCCTCTGCTGCAGTCTCATCCTGACTTATGGATATGCAGGCTCTTCCTCCCCTGGAATTTATAAAATTCTTTATTACTACAATCGAAGCTACTACCATGAAATATACCCAGGTCCAATTGGTCATCTTTGGTATATCATTAAAACCACTTGCTCCACCTATATAATCTATATTTAACGCCATTATTCTTATAATTTCACCAAAACCTAAAGTAGCTATAGCTAAATAGTCTCCCTTTAATCTAAGGGTAGGTATCCCTATTATAACACCTGCAAGTGATGCAGCTAGTGCAGAAAGTGTTATTGCCACTATAAAGGGTTGTCCAAATTTAGCGGTAACAATAGCAGATACATAGGCTCCTACAGCCATGAAAGCGGCATGACCAAGAGAAAACTGTCCTGTGAATCCTGTAACCAGGTTCAGTCCAACTGCCAGTATAATATTGATTCCTATTAAGACAATGTTCAGCTCTACATAGGAGTCAATGATACCTTGTCCAATCATCATTTCTACAACAGCATAGATGGCTAGTATTACAACTGCTAACATAATGGTTTTCCTATTAATAACTTTCACAAGATATCCCTCCTATACTTTTTCTCTCACATTCTTCCCAAAAAGTCCCTTAGGCTTTATGAGGAGCATTAAAATCAATATTGCAAAAGCTACTGCATCCTTGTACAGGGAATACCCAGCAGCGCTTACCATAGTTTCAGTTATGCCCAACAGATATCCTCCAAACATGGCTCCAGGTATTACTCCTATTCCTCCTATTACTGCTGCTATAAAAGCCTTTATACCCGGCATCATACCCATAAGAGGGTCAATAGAATTATAATAGACTCCTACTAGAACTCCTGCCACACCTGCAAGACATGAACCTAAGGCAAATGTGACAGATATGGTATTGTCAACGCTTATCCCCATAAGCTGTGCCGCTTCGCTGTCCATGGATGCTGCCCTCATTGCCATACCAATTTTTGTTTTGTGTATTATATATTGAAGTATAAGCATCATGACTACTGTAACTATAACTATATATACATCCTTGTTATTTAATATCACATTACCCAATCTAAAATTTTTACTTGGCAACACTTCAGGAAAAGTTCTTGTTTCAGCTTTAACAAAATACATCATACCGTACTCCAGAAAGAGAGATACACTTATTGCTGTTATCAATGCTGCTATCCTAGTGGATTTTCTTATAGGCTTATATGCAACCTTTTCCACCACTACACCTAATACAGCTGTCATAATCATAGATACTATTAAGGCAGGAATAAATCCCAATCCAAAGAAGGTAGTTGCGGCAAATCCAACATATGCACCTATCATATATATATCGCCATGAGCAAAATTGATTAGATTAATTATTCCATAAACCATTGTATAACCTAATGCAATAAGGGCATAAATACTACCCAAAGAAATTCCATTAACTAATTGCTGCAATACTTGCTCCATGCGTCATCACTTCCTTCTAAAAATTCAACAGGATACCATCCATTGGAGAAACCAACTCCATCGGATGGTAGCCATGCTAATTTCCCAAAATTAATTTTATGGTTCTTGCTTCTTCAAGAAGGTCTGAACTCCATCTTTCATTTCAATTATAGTAATGGCTTTAATTGGATTGTGGTTTTCATCAACGGTAAGTGTACCTGTTATACCCTTAAAGTTTTTTGTTGTTGCCAGTGCATCTTTTATCTTTACAGGATCGGCCTCCCCTGCTCTTACCAATGCATCTGCAAAGAAATAAGCCAAATCATAACCTAATGCATTGAATGCATCTGGATCCTTTCCGTACTTTTTATTGAATGCTTCTTTAAACTTTACTACTTCTGGGCTATCATCCATGGATGAATAGTGATTAGTGAAATAAACATGGTTTAATGCTTCTTTTCCTGCCAACTCTAATAATTTTGGAGAATCATATCCATCTCCTCCCAGTATTGGTGCATTAAGCCCTAATTCTCTTGCTTGCTTCGCTATTAATCCAACTTCTTCGTAATATCCAGGAAGATATAATACATCAGGGTTTACGCTTTTTATATTTGTCAATACTGCTCTAAAATCTTTATCTTTGGTCTGATAAGCCTGTTGTGTAACAATAGTCCCTCCAAGGTTTTCAAATTTATCTTTAAAGCTTGTTGCCAAGCCTTTGCTATAATCACTTGTAGTATCTATAAGTATAGCCGCTTTTTTCGCTCCCAGATCCTGGCCGGCAAAATTGGCCATTATAACTCCTTGAAATGAATCACTGAAACAGGTTTTGAATATAAACTCCCTTACATTTCCATTGCTGTCTACAGTTACATCATCAGCTGTTGCTGAAGCAGATATTAAAGGCACTTTATGCTGCATTGCTACAGGTATTGCTCCCTTTGTATTGCCTGATGTAGCAGGACCAAGAATTGTCACTACTTTATCTCTTGTAATAAGCTTTGTTGCTACATTTGCTGCTTCTGCGTTGTCAGATTTGTTATCTGCTTTTACAAGTTCCACTTGCTTGCCAAGAAGGCCCCCATTATTATTGATCTCTTCCATTGCCAACTCAATACCTTCTGTCAAACTTTGACCATATGTAGCTACATTTCCTGATAACTCATAATTTAATCCTACCTTGACTGTATCAGCGCCATCAGTAGACTGTGCCGGTGCCGCCGCCTGCTGTGAGCTGCACCCAGTGAATAAACTTAATATTAAAACCATAGCTAATACTACAGATAATCTCTTCATAAAAAATCCTCCCTTATTCATCTATTTCTAAGTAATTTTCATAATGTAAAGTTCTAGTTTGCTACCTCAACAACACCTCGAATCAAATTTATTATATTTTAATCAGATCTGATTTTCCCCGGGGATTCATGTATTCACTGTGCAAAAAGTGCACTTTTCTGCACGAAAAAATTGAATAAAAAAACCTCTATATGTATTGATATACATATAGAGGCGTTGTTAACGCGGTACCACTCTATTTTATTGCCTATGGCAATAATCTCAACAGGTTCTATCAAACCCTGACAATGTAACGTTTGTCAACCCGTCATGACTTACTTACCTTCAGTCACACGACTCAGAAGTGATCATTATATATCCATTTAGTACTGCTTTACACCTACCAGCAGCTCTCTGTGACTAAATTCCGGATATTTTTCTCTTCGTCATCATCTTTAGTGTTCTGTATAAATATTCTAAAGTGAAATTATGTTTTATAATTTACCACAAAAAACTACAGCCGTCAATGGGTATTTAAAAAATTTTTTAATAATTCATAAGAAAATTTAGATTTGCCAGTATAAACCTGTCTCTATGAGTTGTCAATATGGACTTACACTAATCTTGACACCTTTTAGGCATAGATTCATTGTGATGTGAAAAAAGGCCTCCTTGGCATCAAAACGACACCAATGGAAGCCTTCATTTAATTTGCTATTATTGTGCCTTTACCTCTGTCCATATCCTGTCGTATTTTACTAAAGAATCTGCTAAATCTTCAAATACTTCACATCTTGCCAACTCTTCATCTGGTGGATAGGCAGTTTTATCATTTCTCACCTCTTCAGGAAGCATTTTAACTGCTTCTGTATTAGGAGTAGAATAACCTATATAGTTTGCGATTTTGTATGCTATCTCAGGTTCGCAAAGGAAATTGATAAACAATTCTGCTTCTTTTTTATGTTGGCTTGTTTTTGGTATGACTACTGAATCAAACCACATATTTGATCCTTCTTTTGGCACCACATATTCCAAGTCAGGATTTTCCCTCTTCATATACATGGCATCTCCAGACCATACAACTGCCAAAGCAGCTTCACCGCCAATCATCTTATCTTTTACTTCATCACCTACATATGCCAGAACCAAGGGTTTTTGCTTCATCAAAGCCTCTTTGGCATCATTCAGCTCTTTATCATCTTTAGTGTTTAAAGAATAGCCGAGCATCTTAAGAGTTATTCCTATAGAATCTCTTAAACTGTCCATCATCAATATTTGCTTGCTATACTTTTCATCCCACAAAATCTTCCAACTGTTTACAGGTTCTTTTACCATGGTCTTGTTATACAATATTCCTACTGTGCCCCATGTATAAGGTACTGAGTATTCATTACTGGGATCAAAGGCAAGATTCTTGAACTTGTCATCTATATACTTGTAGTTGGGAATATTGTTCAAATCAATCTTATGAAGCATATCCTCATCTATCATTCTCTTTATCGTGTATTCAGAAGGTATCAATATGTCATAATCGCTGGCACCAGCCTTTATCTTGGCATACATTTCTTCATTGGTAGCAAACTCATCGTATATAACATCAATGTTATATCTTTTCTCAAATTCAGTTATAACAGATTGATCTATATAGTCACCCCAGTTGTACACTTTCAACTGTGTTCTTTGCTCTCCACCACATCCTGTCATGCTTAGAACCACCGAAATTGCAAGAGTAAGTGCCAGTATGGCCTTTAATGATTTTTTCATGCCACATTCTCCTTTCTACCATCATCTCTAGACATTCTATTATTTATAATCAGAAGCATCAAAATTACTCCTGCAAATAATATGCTCAATACAGCATTAATCTTAGGGCTTATACCTTTTCTAGCCATAGAGTAAATAGTTATGGCCAAGTTTGATACTCCAGGTCCCGTTGTAAAAAAGCTGATGACAAAATCATCGATAGACATAGTCATTGCCAATAAAAAACCTGTGAATATACCCGGCGCAATTTGAGGTAAAATAACTTTCCAAAAGGCGTATGCGGGAGTAGCCCCTAAATCCAATGCAGCGTCATATACATGATTATCCAACTGCTTAAGCTTGGGCATAACTGACAATATTACATAAGGCAAATTAAATGTTATGTGTGCTAATAGCATAGAAAAAAAGCCTCTTGGAAATTTCACAAGGATAAACAACAGCATCAGCGATATTCCTGTCACTATATCAGGATTCAGCACAGGCAGATAAGTAAGGTTTGTCATTATTGTCTTTGGAGTCTTTTTCATATGATGAATTCCTATGGCTGCAGCTGTTCCCAACACTGTTGCAAATATTGAGGCTATAAGGGCAATAGTAACTGTGTTGTATAATGAAGTCATTATCTGCTGATCCTTGAACATTTCAACATACCATTTAAATGTAAATCCAGTCCAATGGGCTCTGGATTTTGATTCATTAAATGAAAATACTATCAATACTATTATGGGAGCGTATAAAAATAAAAATATTAAAAAAGTATAGATTTTCTTAAATACATTTTTCACCATAAGCCGCCCCCCTCGTTTTCTTTTTCGTATCTCATGGTTACGCCCATGCTAAGCATAATCATGAGCATAAGCACAATTGATAGAGCAGAACCAAAACCCCAATCCATGGTAGTCAGGAACTGCTGTTCTATAAGATTGCCTATAAGGGTAAAATGAGCTCCGCCCAATAACCTTGATATTACGAAAGTTGTCAGAGCTGGCATGAACACCATTGTTATCCCTGAAGAAACACCGGGAATGCTTAATGGGAAAATAACTCTTCTAAAGACAGTTATGGGATTGGCTCCTAAATCCTCTGCTGCTTCCACGACGGTTTTGTCAATCTTGACCAATACAGAATAAATAGGCAAAACCATAAAAGGCAGAAAATTATACACCATTCCTAACACGACAGCACCTTCAGTATATAGCAAAGATGGTAAATCTATGCCAAAAAAGCCCGCTATTGTTGCTATGAGTCCATTTTTCTCCAATAAAGTCATCCATGCATAGGTTCTGGCAAGGAAGTTCATCCACATTGGTATGACAAACAATACCACAAGAATGCTTTTTTTGCTTAAATTCTTGCCAGCTAGAATCATTGCCATGGGATATCCCAAAACCAGACATATAATGGTGCTCTCAGCTGCTAATTTTATTGAACGCCAGAACACCGCCAAATATAAAGGTTCAAACACTCTTTTAAAATTATCAAGGGTGAAATGAATTCCTGCATCATCAATGGCAAAAACGCTGTAAAAAAGTATCAGAGCCAATGGTATCATGGTAAATATCAACATCCATAATGCATAAGGATAGGCCATAAGGTGCTTTTTCATTCTTTTGTCACCTTCTTCATTATGTGAATATCATAGGGAGTTATTTTCATCCCTACTCTTGTGTTTGCTGGCTCCATCATGGTACTGTGAACCATCCAGCGTATTCCATTGCCATATATGATCATTTCATAATGTACCCCTTTGAAGATAACTGATTCTACTACACCTTCCAGCATACCTTCTTCAACAGGTACAAGCTTTATATCCTCGGGTCTTATGACCACATCGACTTTTTCATTAGTCTCAAAACCTTTATCTACACACTCAAATCCTCTTCCCGCAAATTCTACATAATAATCTCTAACCATTACTCCGTCAATAATGTTGCTTTCTCCAATGAAATCCGCTACAAAAGCATTTACAGGTTCGTTATATATATCCTGAGGTGTTCCTACCTGCTGAATCTTTCCATCTTTCATGACAACTATGGTGTCTGACATGGTTAATGCTTCTTCCTGATCATGAGTTACATATATAAATGTAATTCCTAAACTTTGCTGTATTCTTTTAAGCTCTAACTGCATGTCTTTTCTAAGCTTCAAATCAAGAGCCCCTAAAGGTTCGTCCAATAACAGAACCTGAGGCTCATTCACCAAAGCTCTTGCAATAGCTATTCTCTGTTGCTGACCTCCACTAAGAGAATCAATGTCTCTATTCTCATATCCGCTTAGATTCACCAGCTTCAGAACTTCTTTAACTTTTCTTTCTATGTCAGTCTTATTTATTTTCTTAATTTTAAGCCCAAAGGCTATATTCTCGTATACATTCATATGTGTAAATAGGGCGTATCTTTGAAATACAGTGTTTAGGTTTCTTTTATAGGGAGGAAGATTATTAATCTTTTTTCCTTCAAAAATAACATCGCCTGTATCTGCTACTTCAAAGCCCCCTATTATTCTTAATGTAGTAGTTTTACCACAGCCGCTAGGACCTAATAAAGTTACAAACTCATTCCTGCTTATACTTAGGTTTATATTTTGTAATACCTGCTGATCATCAAAACTTTTGGATACATTGACCAATCTGATAATTTCCTCATGCAATTTATCTTCCTCCATTTTTAGTATTATGATAGATGTTTTTTATAATAAATATGAGTTCAAGAAGATATTATCCAGAAGCTGAGCGCTGCTTTGAACCCAACTTGAAGGCAATCTGCCAACCATAATACCGGCTTATGCCTGCTCATATACATAGCCACGCTTAGCTATCGGGTCAAATAATAATTTATTATAACAATGTATTTTTATCACATTGGGGATGTAAAGTCAATATAATATTTATTTATTTGCATAGGGTATGACAACAGGAATACCAATGTTTCGGTAGATGATATTCTCTCACTAAAAGTTCATATATCAGCAAAATACTATCAAATTAAATTTGCACATTTCCTGTTTGCTTTTAAAATAGCAAATCAAGCAAAACTGAACCTTTTAAATATGGTAAATGTTAGCCTATGATCAAGGTAACATTTACCACGTAAAAAAATCCATTGTATTGCTTAGTAAAAGTTAACAATTATTCACATCATTAAATATATATTTCCAAAACAAGCATTATAAAGTAAAATGTAAATAATGAAATCTTATGTTCTACGGAGGTAAATAGAATGAAGTTTTTTAAAATATCCTTATTCGTTTTAATGTTCGCTCTTTCTATTATTGGCTGCAATATTGTTCAGTATAACAGCAATTCATCTAATATTTCCACTACAAATGAAAGCAATGAATTAATTTACGGCAAATACCCAGAACCTATTTTGATAGCAATAGGAAAAAATTCTGAAGTGAATAAAAATTATAAAGAGCTTACAAAAGATGATTTGAAAAAAGTAACATATTTATATTTTAGTAAGGAAAATGGTTTTGAAGATGGAGAAAAGTACGATTTTTCCATTCTTTTAGAAATGACTAATTTGACAGATCTGGATTTAGACATTGGTAAAAATATAAAATTGGAAGATTACTCTGTATTAAAGAATTTAAGTGAACTGAAAACACTAGAGGTCAGCAATATAAATGATTTTGATGCTAAAAGCATTGCATACTTAACTTCATTAGAAAACCTAACTATTCGCAACAGCAATGATCTGACAAATATCGAATTCCTGAGCAATATGAATCAATTAACATCTCTTACGCTGGATAATGTTCCAAATGTTCATGATTATCAACCATTAAAGTATTTACCAAATGTTAATATTGTAGATTTAATAAACTGTGAACTAACTGAAAAAGATATAGATACTATTCCCGACATGGATTCTTTGGAAGCGCTTTCTCTCTATAACAATAAAATAGTATCGCTGAATAATTTTCCTAAAGTGAAAAACCTTCAGTTTTTATCATTATCCAGTAACCCATTGAGAGAGATCAATATTTCACCTGATAGAATACCAAAGCTGAAAGAGTTATATTTGAATGATACAGAAATATGTGATTTAAGTAAATTATCGGGAGTAAACCATATACATGCTATAGGTTTAAGGTATACTGACGTAAAAAGATTATCACCTCTTAAAGAATATAAAAATTTAACATATATCGACATTAACCCTAACAATGTTGAAGATTTAGATGTCTTTAAGGATAGCTCTGTAGAAATTTATGAAACAGAGGGGTAAAATGACCCCTCTAAAATAAAAACTATCTTATGACACACCTCCGTGCAGGAGGATTTTTTATACATTTTGACGATCTCTAAAAAGCAGACTTATTGACCATATGCCTGCTAATCCGACTACGGTGTATATGATACGACTCAGAACTGCATCTTGACCGCCAAATAATGCTGCTACAAGATCAAACTGAAATAAACCCACCAATAGCCAATTTAGAGCTCCGATAATCACCAAGACCAATGAAAGTCTATCCAAATAATTCACCTTCTTTCCTACTGTCCTATTTAGTATTTTTAATCAACATTGAAATATCTATTCAAATATTTGTCATTAGTCCACATTACAAAACCATGTTATAATATTATGTAAACATGGAGGTGGATTATGAATATAAAAGCCACAAAAATGATCAGAGGCTTTTTAGCCTTTATAGCAACTTTGCTCATATTATATGGAGTACAATTTCTCTGGCAAAACTATTCAATAACCATGCCTTTGAATAAAGAGCTTGTGACAATACCCGGAATTCAAAATGTTATTGTACAAAAACCCGCTAAAATTAATGAACCCATAAACATTTCTATATCCTTAAGTAGTGTTTCCAATTTTCCAAAAACCTATACAGAAATTAACGAAAAAATTGTACAAACCTTAAAAGATAAGACCTATGTAATAAATATAAAAGGAAATGAAAATGAAGAATTGGAAAATCTTTATTCGGCTATTAGTTTATATGTAGAAAAATCATTAATAGACGGAAGCTTCCCTACTCTAGTGGAAAAAAGCCATGAGCTGGCAAATACAATTGATTCTGTTGCCAACATTTCTATTGATGATGAGTATATATACATTCATATAGCCAAAGGAAATAATAACTTGTATAAACTCGTATCTAGACAATCAAGGGGTAGGTGATGAATGATAATGAAGCATAAAGAGATTATTATTGGATTAGCGTCAGGTGTAAGTGCATTTTTAGTTATGATTGGAATTAACATATTACCCCTCATATTTTTTGCCGGTTTCACAGCTGCCATATATTTTATCAGCAGTGGACAACTGGCCAGAGTAAAGCATATTTCTGTGGGAGAGAGCAAAAAAGAAAGACTTATTTCTTTTGATGACATAGGCGGACAAGAAGTAGCTAAAAATGAACTTTGTGAAGCTCTGGAGTTCATAAAAAGCAATGACATAATTAAATCCATGGGCATAAGGCCTCTTAAAGGCATATTGCTAAATGGACCTCCTGGCACAGGAAAGACATTACTGGCAAAAGCTGCAGCCCAGCATACCAATTCTGTGTTCCTATCTGCCAGTGGTTCTGAATTCGTAGAAATGTATGTAGGTGTAGGCGCTAAAAGAGTTAGGCAATTGTTTGACCAGGCAAGACAGGCTGCCAGAAAACACAACAAGCATAGCGCAGTAATCTTTATTGATGAGATTGAAGTTTTAGGGGGAAAAAGAGGACAAAACCATAGCCATCAGGAACATGATCAAACCCTCAATGAACTTCTGGTGCAAATGGATGGAATATCATCGGATGATGATATAAAAATTCTTATAATCGGTGCTACCAATCGTTCAGACTTGCTGGATTCAGCTCTTTTACGCCCAGGCCGTTTTGATCGTATAGTGAAAGTGGATTTGCCGGATAAAAAAGGAAGAGTTCATATTTTGAAGCTTCATACCAGAAACAAACCTTTGTCTCCAGATGTTGATATAGAATCTTTAGCAAAGGATACATTTGGTTTTTCCGGAGCCCAATTAGAAAGCGTAGCTAATGAAGCAGCCATTTTGGCCATGCGTGAAAATTCACAGCTAATTACTTCTGTGCATTTTAAGAATGCCATCGAAAAGGTTATGATGGGAGAAAAATTAGATAGACTTCCCTCTGCTGATGAAAAGAAGAGAATAGCAGTCCATGAATCAGGACATGCTTTAGCAGGAGAACTGTTGTTTCCTGATTCAGTAGCCAGTGTAAACGTAGCATCCAGAAGCAACGCTCTAGGTTATGTGCGCAATACTCAAGAGGATGATATGTTTCTATATACCTATGACTATCTAAAGGGAAGAATAGCCGTATCGCTGGCAGGTACCATAGCAGAAGAAATTCTCATAGGTTCCAGAAGTACAGGGGCTTCCAGTGATTTTCAACATGCTTCTGATTTAGCCCGCCATATAATATATGGAGGAATGTCAGAACTAGGTATAATTTCTACTGAAGATTTGCCAAAAGATAAACTCCATGCAACTTTATCTTCCATTTTACAAGATGTAGAGAAGAGCACAATAGAATTATTAAATGATAATATTGAAACATTGCAAACCATTGCAAATGAATTATTGGATAAGGAAACTTTATCCGGTGATGAGTTAAGAGCTCTAATAAAATTGAAAGCTGCTTAGAATCAATAACTAAGCAGCTTTTCTTTCTATGCTTCTTCCCAGGCAAGAGACTTCGCTACAGCTTTTTTCCATCCCTTGGATTTATCATCTCTTTCTCGCTTTGTCATCCTTGGAGCAAACGTCCTATCCAAGGACCAACTTCTGATAAGCTCATCCTTACTTTTCCATATTCCTTCTCCCAAGCCGGCAAGATAGACAGCGCCCAACGCAGTTGTTTCTGTAATTGTAGGTCTTTTAATATTGATATTGAGCATATCAGCTTGGAATTGCATGAGAAAATCATTGGCACTTGCTCCACCATCAACCTTAAGTTCTTTAAGTTCAATGCCAGAATCAAGTTTCATCAACTCTAATACGTCCATACTCTGGTAGGCTATGGACTCCAGAGCTGCTCTTATCAAATGTTCTCTCCTTGTACCTCTAGTAATGCCCAATATGGCTCCTCTGGCATACATATCCCAATAGGGGGCTCCTAGACCTGTGAAAGCAGGCACAAGGTATACACCATTTGTATCATTGACTTTCTCAGCTTCTATCCGAGATTCTTCAGATGTCTTAATCAATCCCAGCTCATCTCTTATCCATTGAATTGTGGACCCTGCATTAAATACGCTGCCTTCCAAGGCATATTTAACCTCATTTCCTATGACCCAGCCTATGGTTGTGATGAGGTTGTTCTTAGAACTGATTGGCTTATCCCCTATATTCATCAATATGAAACATCCTGTGCCATATGTATTTTTGGCACAACCCACATCGAAGCATGTCTGGCCAAACAAGGAGGCTTGCTGGTCACCAGCTACACCGCTAATTGGTATTTCACAGCCCACTACATATTTATCAGTAACAGCTATCCTTCCAGATGAAGGAACCACTGAAGGCATCATGGACATGGGAATATTCATATGCTCTAACAGTTCTTCATCCCATTTTAGCTTTTTTATATTGAACAACATTGTTCTAGAAGCATTTGTATAATCAGTGACATGAATCTTTCCCCCGGTAAGATTCCAGATAAGCCAGCTGTCAATAGTACCTACCATAAGCTCATTTCTTTGAGCTTTTTCTCTTGCTCCTTCCACATTATCAAGAATCCACTGAATCTTTGTTCCAGAGAAGTAGGCATCAACAACAAGACCTGTCTTCTCCTTTATTACATCTTCCAATCCTTCTTTTTTCAGCGTTTCACAAATATCTGCCGTCCTTCTGCACTGCCATACAATTGCATTATATATTGGTTTTCCTGTTATTCTATCCCATACCACCACTGTTTCTCTTTGATTAGCAATGCCTATAGAAACAATATCGTCATATGAAACCCCAGCTTCTTCTATGACAGCTTTCATAACCTCCAGTTGTCCTTCCCATATTTCTTCAGGATCATGTTCTACCCATCCTGAGTTAGGATATATTTGAGTAAAAGGCTTATTTTTCATCCCAATTATGGCTTTTTTATTTATATCATAGAGTATTGCTCTGGAGCTGGTGGTCCCTTGGTCTAGGGATATAATATAATTCTTGCTCATAAAACCGCCCCCTTATTGTCTTGAAGTAAAGTTTCAAAATAATTATATCTGTTAATTTATATTAAATCCATACCATAAGGTCTATAGAATTTCATAAAGCTTCCAAACATCTTTTACATAATATGATAATAGTATATGATTATTATAGGGTGATTATATGTTTTTTGAAAGGCAAAATAGCTATAACCGAATCCGAGCAGTAGAATATGCAAGGATCTATGCCCTTTCTCCCAATCCAAGCTATAGATATTTCAACGTCCATGAAACCCTTGGGGGAGACTGTGCAAATTTCGTCTCTCAATGCCTTCTTGCAGGCGGAGCACCAATGACATATACAGGTGAACATGCCTGGTGGTACAACAAGTCCGGAACCTATGGTACTGCTTATGATAGGTGGTCTGTAGCTTGGACTGTAGCTCATTCCCTTTATTGGACCTTAAAAGTCAATAATGAATCTAATATCAATGGTGTTAGAGGTCAGGAAGTCAGAAGTGTTTCAATGCTTGAGTTAGGTGATTTAATCTTTTATGAAAACCATAGAGGAATTATATTTCATTCCGCCATTGTTACAGGCTTTTCACCAAGTGCAACATTGGTATCCCAACATACCTATGAGGCCCGGGATATCCCGTATCTTAAGCCGTGGCTGAACCCTAGATACCATTACATTAAAATTAGAATTTAGCAATATGAATAGTAATGAGTCTGTATTGGGATAATAATAAAAGCTGCTAATAATCACTTTTTAGCCATGCTGGAAAATCAAATCTTAATTAGTGACGTTCATACAGATTATGTTAATAAACTAGTTACATGAAAAGAGGTAAAAAGTAAATGGATGGCAAAATAGCATGTCCTCAATGCGGAAGCAATAATTTAATTGCAAAATTCAAAGCATCCTACGTTTATTCCTATAGAATTGGTGAACATGCACCAGAAGGAGAAAACAAGGATGAGTTTCTCCCTTTTCTATTCGACAATAGAGAAAAAGTAGACTCTAAAGAATATTTAGAATGTGAAAATTGCAGAGCCACATTTCCATGTGATTTCAATGAAGATACAAGAGGAGTTTCTATGACCATACTCCAAAAAGCAATCCGTTCTGACCATACTATAGATCCGGAATTCTATGGATAGACAAATGCCTATAAGGAATAAAACCTCATAGGCATTTATACCATTTACCTGCTATTTTTCCCTTTGATCTTCATTTACAGGACACTGTAAGGAGCAACTTCCACAACCACAACCACAATCTCCCTTTGTCTTTTTCTTTCCACTTCTGAAAAGTAGAAAAGCTGCCAATGCCACAATACCCAAGGCAATTAATATTTCCATATATATTCCCCTCTCCTAGCCTAATATAAGGCTACATAAATTATATACAAGGAAGGATGCAATCCAAGCCAATATCAACTGATATACTACTGAGAAAGCCATCATCTTACTGCCGAATTCCTTTCTCATAACTGCTATTACAGATACGCAAGGTGTATACAATAATACGAAAACAAGATAGCTATAGGCAGCTATAGGCGTAAAATATTGAAGAAGTATATTCTGCAAATCTGCTCCGTATACAACACCCATGGTGCTCACAACTACTTCCTTTGCCATAAGGCCTGTCAATAATGCTACTGAGCTTTGCCATGTTCCATAACCCATAGGTTTGAATATAGGCGATATAACTCCTCCTATATGAGCCAAGAAGCTATCTTCCATGCCTACCATACCGTTGAAGTTGAAATTAGATAAAAGCCATACGATTACAGACATTGAGAATATTATAGTTCCCGCCTTTTTCAAAAATCCTTTTCCTTTTTCCCAAGTATTTCTCATAAGGCTCTTAAACTCTGGCATTTTATACTGTGGTAATTCTATAATAAAAGGCTCTTCACCTTTCCTAAATATTGTGTTTTTAAAAAGGATTCCAATAAAAATTGCTACAGCAATACCTAGCAAATACAATGAAAAGGTAACAAATGACTCCTTGCCAGGGAAAAACACACTTGCAAACAAGGCATAAACAGGCAACCTTGCATTGCAAGACATAAGAGGAACCAATAGTGCCGTCAACTTTCTGTCCTTCTCGCTTTCTAGAGTCCTAGCAGACATGATACCTGGCACTGAACATCCAAAACCAATAATAAAAGGAATAAAGGCTTTACCTGATAAACCTATCCTTCTCATGATTCTATCCATAATGAAAGCTGCTCTGGCCATATATCCGCTGTCTTCGAGGAAAGATATACCTAAAAATAAGGTCATTACTACAGGTAAAAATACAATAACCGAACCTACTCCCCCAACTATACCATCTATTATCAAAGATTTGAACCAAGGGCTACTGTTTTCCAGTAAACTTTCCAGTAAAGATACTACGCCACCGATGACATACTCATCCATAAGATCTGACAGTGGTTGTCCAACCCATGTAAATGTAAGCTTGAAAATCACATATAATATTAAAAGGAATAAAGGATAAGCCAAAAACTTGTTCAAAACAATTGAGTCAATTCTATCTCCTATAGTCATGCCTTCCTCTTTTTCTTTCACTATGGCTTCAGCAAGAACTTCCTCAATGAATCTATAATTTTTCTTTTCATCCTCTATATAATGATAATCATTCTCATTTGATAAGCTATAAAAATTACCGCTTTTAAGCAGCTTCTTTACATCTTCTAATCCTATACCTTTAGATGCTGATATTGGGATAACCTTAACCCCAAGCTTACTTTCGAGCTTTTGAAAATCTATTTTAATACCTTTTGATTTAGCAACATCCATCATATTAAGAACCAAAATAATTGGCTTATTAAACTGTTTAAGTTGAAGTGTCAAATATAAATTCCTATCCAGCGTTGAAGCGTCAACGATATTTATAATTACATCCACATTTCCTTTTTCCAAGAATTCCTTAGAAACCTTCTCTTCATTTGAATAGGTATCCAATGCATATATGCCGGGTAAATCAACTATTTTAATATTGTTATCGATATAACCTTCTTTTTTCTCTACTGTAACACCTGGCCAATTTCCTACGTATTGATTGGAGCCAGTAAGATAGTTGAAAAGCGTGGTCTTTCCTACATTGGGATTACCCAATAATGCTGCTGTTATCAATCTTATGCCTCCTTTACCTCCTTCAAAAGTATGTTCTTCGCATCCCTCTTCCTTATAGCAAGATCAAATCCACGAAGGCTTATAACGATGGGATCTCCTAATGGTGCAACAAGCTTCACTTTTACTGGAGTACCTTCGATGCATCCCAAAGCCAAAAGCCTTTTTGCCAACTTGTCATCTCCTTTTACTGATTGAATATATCCCTGTTGACCAGGCTTTAGATCATATAAACTCATATTTCAGTCCCCCTAATGATAAGCATTCTCACTTACTACATTATTATAATAGTCTCATTGAGATTGAATGTCAATGTTATATGCAAAAAAATACATAATACCTATTAAGATATTATGTATTCTAAATATGGATTCATTATCACAATCTATCATATTACTGGAAATAACACTCTTGCAAAATAGATGACAAATGATAAAGTAATCGCACTTAATAGTGTGGATACCATAACAGTTTGAGAAGCAAAATCAGGATAATTATCAAATTCTACAGCAATGAGGGCTGTGTTTACCGCTGTAGGTAATGCTGCAGAAATCATTGCAACCTGAGCAACAATACCCTTCAACTGTAACATATTTATCAATATTACACTCATTATAGGAGCAATGATCAACCTTACCAAACATGATAAATAAACTTCTTTATTTTTTAGACTGAAATTAGTTTTTGACAATTGAACTCCCAGTGCAATGAGGTTAACTGCTACAAGTGCGTTGGCACAATAATTCAATGAAGGCCATATTGGAACTTTGGTCAAATCATAATTTGAGAATTTAAATATGAATGCCAGAATAATAGTATATATAATTGGCATTTTTAAAACCTTTGCCAGAGAATCCTTCCATTGTGTACTAGCCCTGCCTGCATTTATAAATCCTATTGTATTAATAGTGATATTCTGAAACAGCATAACCATTATCTGAGCTGCAATAGCTGTGCTTAAATAAGGTGTTTCCCCATTTATTACAAAAGGTTCATTGCTGAATACTAAAGTGATTAATGGAACTCCTATGTTGGCAGAATTGAAGAACATAATTGAGTTAGCAAAGGCATTTTTCATTCCTATGTCATATCCTCTAATTTTAGCTATAAAAGCTGAAAGTAAAAAATTGCATAGGAGAATTGTGGCAGCTATCAGCATGACCTTCATCATATCGATGTGTATTTCAGTTTTATAAATATTCACAAAAACAAAGCAAGGTATGATAACATAAAATATCATCTTTGATATAGTGCCTATGTCCAAATTAAATTTCTTGCCAAGTAGAAAGCCTAGTGCTACAACAGTAAATATGGGTATTATATTGTTTGTTAGTACAAATAAAAATACATTCATTTAACTCTTCCTTTTTAGTTGATATTAATGCTGCGATTAATCCTGTATAACTTTATTAAAAAAATCCTTGTATTTCATATCAGTTTTCAGTATATGACCACATATCCAGTCAGAAATAAAGTTGACCAGTTCAACAACAGCTTCACCTTGTTTTTCATCTAAATCTTCTTCTTCAAATTTCTCAATCTTCTTTGTCAAGAAAAGATGCTCAATCTTATGAAGGTCAGTCCCTTCATAACCATATTTCTCCATAAGCTTTTCCTCATATTGAAAGTGATAAAAGGTATAGTCTTTCAACTGCTTCAAAATCGCCATTATCTCATCGAAATGATCATAATCATCCTTTGCATCAACAAGATCAGCAATTTCCCTTCCTATTCTGAAAAGCTCCCTATGTTGCTTGTCTATTTCAGGCACATTAACTTTGTAAGCATCTTTCCATTCAAACATTATATACACCACCTCCATATTTAATACAACATTTCATAATAATTCTACATCACAGGCAAAAAAATAACAATAATAAAGCCATCTTTTACTACACATATTATTCGAGGAATTTGGAATAATAGAGAATAATGATCTAATTTTAGGAGTCTGAAATGATATTATGAGTAATTTTACAAAAAATCGTAATGATATAGATTATGACAAACCCCTATGGTTTAAAAAGACTAAACATGCAATCTATTATATACTGAGCCTGATTGAGGCTCTTCTGCTGTTTCGTTTCCTTTTTAAACTTTTAGGTGCAAATCCTGATAATGGATTTGTATCGTTTATATATTCCATGACGGGAATATTCATAGCACCTTTTACCGGAATATTCAATTCTTTTGTATCTAAAGGACTCACGTCAAAATCAGTATTAGAGCCTGCCACTATAATCGGCATGATAGTTTACTCTGTCATAGCTTGGGGCATTGTAGGTCTCATTCGTATAAAGGCAGAAAAAGAGTGACTTAATAAATATTTGTCTCATCAAATATTTATTAAGTCATCTCTTTTAACATCGCCCAAACAATATTGCTATTTCATATTTTGGGGATATCTTAGTCATCAACCCCTGAAAGATCAAAATTTAGGAAATCCCACATATAGATCTATATTAAATTCCTGTTTTTATCGGACCTTATTAGCTTATCTTCAGAAAGTCTTCCATGGTAATTGAATATTGGATTTCTTTTGCCAATTCTCTGTCAGGCTTAAATCCCACCCTTCTAAAGACTCTGATGGATCGTTCATTCTTATAATTAATTTTTGCAATTACACTATCAACTCTCCAAGAAAAAAATGCATGGTTCAAGCCTTGAATTATGGCATTCTTTCCTAATCCCAATCCCCATTTTTCTTTATCACCTATTACAATTACCATTTCTGCCATTTTACCCTTTGGAACTAATCTTAGAAATCCTATAGGTAGCTGTTCTTCCAATATTACAAAGAAACTGCCGTTTTGATTGAATACATGAGTCAATATAGGCATATTCATCCTTTGCAATACTAATCTAATGGACTTTGATACATTTTGATGTTCATTCAAATATTTTGATACTTCCTGATCTTCCAACCAAGCGGCAATTTTATATGCATCCGCTTCAAAAACCTCCTGCCTTAGATGGACTTTTTTTGATTTCATTAACACAACCCTCCATAAAAAATAATAAGCCATACAGGCTTAAATAAGGTCATGGAAATGATACCATCATGATACAATATAGTCAAATGCTGTAATCACCTTTAACTTAGTTTAACTCATCTTTCTGACTGAAAGTTGTGCTTTCCTATGTTTATCTATATGACTCATAATAGGTGAATTATTTTCATTAAATCATAACTACCCGTAAAACGGGTAGTTTGCTCTGAGGCTATAAGCCTCTGTTACCGGCCAGCGCCTAAAGACGCTGGCTTTCACTTCGTTCAAGCCACTACGCCCTTGTCGCTTTTGCCGCCCCTTAAGGGACGACCGTATTACTTGCTACCCCTTAGTCTTCATATTACTTCACACTTAATTTGTCTATCATTATGTCATGCTTTTCTTGTTCTTGTATGTATTTCTTTATGGTTGCTTCATTTAACCCTACAGTACTTACATAGCAACCCTCTGCCCAAAAATGCCTTTTTCCAAACTTATATTTTAAGTTTGCATGTTTATCAAATATCATTAGTGCACTCTTTCCTTTCGTTGTTATAGTAGCTTGAACAACTCTATTATAACAGAAAGGTGATTTTTTTGTATAACTTCCGTCTCGCACCCGCATAGCGGGTGGTTTATTGTTTCGTATGGCTCATTTCTCTCTCGAGAAACTCGCTTCATGCTCAACAGGCTAAAGCCCACAAAAAAGCACACCTTTTCAGGTGTACTCTTATAAATTTATTCTAGTTCTGCAGCTCCCGTATTTAATTCATAGTAACGGCCTTTTAGATTCATCAACTCCTCATGATCGCCTCTTTCAATTATTTCTCCATGTTCCAATACCATTATAGCGTCAGAGTCACGAACAGTAGACAGTCTATGGGCTATTACAAAGGTCGTTCTTCCTTCCATCAACTTATCCATGCCTTCTACAATAAGCTTCTCAGTCCTTGTATCTACAGATGATGTAGCTTCATCAAGTATTAGAATTGTAGGATCTGCAACTGCAGCTCTTGCAATGGACAGCAACTGTCTCTCACCCTGAGATAGGTTCATGCCGTCTGCTGTCAGCATAGTATCATAACCATTGGGAAGGTTCTTGATGAAATAATGGGCATTAGCAAGCTTTGCCGCCTCAATTATCTCCTCATCTGTGGCATCAAGTCTCCCATATCTTATGTTATCCTTGATAGTCCCCTCAAACAAATGGACATCCTGAAGCACAATACTCATGGTACTCCTTAAGTCATGCTTATTAATTCTTCTTATATCTATACCATCAAATAATATAGTGCCATCATTTATCTCATAGAACCTGTTGATAAGGTTTGTTACGGTGGTTTTCCCTGCACCGGTAGAACCCACAAATGCAATCTTCTGACCGGGTTTGGCATAGAGATTTATATTTTTCAGCACCCTTTTCCCTTCATCATATCCGAAGTTTACATCTTTGAAAGTTATATATCCTCTAAGAGGTATTTCCTCATATTCTCCATTCTCTTTAGGTATTCTCCAGCAATATCCCTTTTCTCCGTTGCGATTTCTAACAAGGTTTACATCTCCTTGGTCAATTTCTTCTTCCTGATCTAACACTTCAAAGATTCTTTCCGCTCCTGCTAAGGCAGCAAATAATGTATTTAGTTGATTTGAAAACATGGTTATTGGTCTCGAAACAGACCTGGTATATTGCAAAAATGATGCAATGTTCCCAACACTGAGAACTTTTTTCAAAACTAAAAATGCTCCCATCATAGATACAAGGGCATAAGTAACATATGATAGATTACCCATAATAGGCATGAGCATAACTCCGTATGTAGAAGCTTGAGTGCTAGCTATGCGAAGCTGTTCATTCTTCCTGACAAATGATTCTATAGCCCGTTCCTCATAGTTAAAAACTTTAACCACTTTCTGTCCTGACATCATCTCTTCAACATAACTGTTCATATCAGCCAAGGCAGCCTGCTGATTCCTAAAATTGGTTGCGGATTTCTTGCCAACATATTTTATAGCTCTAAACATGACTATCAGCATAACTGCTACCAATAAAGTGAGTATGGGACTTAAATATATCATCATGGCAAATGTGCCTACCACTGTTATTAATGATATTGTAAACTGAGAAATTCCCTGCTCCAGAGATTGAGTAAGCATATCTACATCATTTATGAATGTAGACATCAATTGGCCGTGAGAATTTCTGTCAAAGTATGATATAGGTAGTTTTTCCATATGAGAAAACATATCCTCACGAATCCTGTGAATCGTTCTCTGGGACAGTTTTGCCATAAACAAATTTCCCAAATATTGACCCAAAGCTATGATTATTACAAACATGCCCATTATTAAAAAATATCTGATTAGAATTCTTTTCTCTTTTCCTTCAATAAATGTATCAATGATGGGACTTAACATGGCATTAGAAGCTATTTCAGCAAGAGCACCTAATATAATAAATAGTATTCCTCCAAAAAAGTAGACTTTATTAAATCTGAAATAGCTGAAGAGTCTTATCAAAGTCTTCTTCGGATCCTTTGGACGCAGATGTAAAGGTTTTGATTGCCTATTCATTGCCCAATCACTCCTTTCTGTTGAGACTCATAGATTTCTCTATATATTGGTGATACTTTCATCAAAGTATCATGATCTCCAATGGACTCTATCTGTCCTTCATGGAGTACCAATATCCTATCTGCATGTTGTATGGAGGATATCCTTTGAGCTATTATTATTATGGTCACCTTAGGCAATTCCTCTCTGAAGACTTTTTGAAGCTTTGCATCTGTAGCCATATCTACCGCACTGGTTGAGTCATCAAGTATAATAATTTTAGGGGATTTTAACAAAGCTCTTGCAATTGTAAGCCTTTGCTTCTGACCTCCCGAGAAATTGTCACCGCCTTGCTCTACTCTATGATCCAATCCATCTTTATACTTCGAAACAAATTCCCAAGCCTGTGCCTGCTTCAGCGCTTCGATGATCTCTTCATCAGTGGCGTCTTCTTTTCCCCATTTCATATTGTCACGGATGGTTCCGGAAAACAATGTATTCTTCTGAAGCACAAAAGCTGCCTGATCACGAAGGATTTTTATATCATAATCTCTTACATCCACTCCTCCTATTACCACTGAACCTTCATTGATATCATATAGCCTGGGTATCAATTGAACCAAGGTGGACTTGGACGAACCCGTTGAACCAATAATACCAATAATCTCTCCCGATTTGATGCTTAAATTTATATCCTTAAGCACTTTCTCCTTACTGCCGGGATAGGAAAAACTTACATTATAGAAGCTTATTGAACCATCCTTCATCTCTTTTACAGGTTCTTTCGGTTCCTTTATTTCAGACTCCGTATTTAGTACTTCCAGAATTCTGCTACCTGAAGCAACACCTCTCATAAGCTGCATAAAGAACATTGAAATCATCATAAGAGACATTAATACCTGAGTTATATATGTAATGAAAGAAATCAGCTCCCCGCTTCCCATGGAACCAATCATTACCTGCCGTCCTCCATACCACAGTACAGCGATGATAGTAGAATATATCATCAGATTTACAACAGGAGTAAGTGATAGAATCAATGAGATTGCCTTTAGAGCTGTATCTCTTAAATCGTCATTCCTTTCTTTGAATCTTCTTTCTTCATGATCTTGCCTGTTAAAGGATTTTACAACCTTTATGGCAATCAAATTCTCCTGAATGATTGCATTTACTCTGTCTATACGCGATTGAAGCTTCTTAAAGAGCGGACCCGCTTTATATAATACTACAGCTATTGCAATTACAGTAATGGGTATTACAATCATAAAGACTTTTGCTAGAGATGAATTTATGGTAAAAGCCATAATAAGAGCAAATATCAACATAAAAGGAGCCCTTACAGCCATTCTAAGGCTCATCATGGTAACCTGACCTATTGTATTGCAATCGTTGGTAAGTCTTGTTATAAGCGAAGGAACAGTCAATTGATCAAGATTTGTGAAGGAAAAGCTTTGAATCTTTCTGAAAGTTTCTTCTCTTATTTCTGCGGCAAATCCATAACCGGCTCGGGCACCGCAATGGGTACTTAAAACACCGAAGGTCATTGCCAGCAATGCTGATATTACCATAGCTATTCCCAATTTTACAATGTATTGAATGTCTTGATTTGCAATACCTACATCAACAATACGTGACATTATATAGGGTATTATAATATCTGCCAACACTTCCAATATCATAAATAAAGGACTTAAAAAAGCGTATATAGCATATTTTTTCATAAAAGTCAATAACTTTCTCAACATATCCCTCCTGTTCTACATGTCAGTATCAATCATTACTGGATATAATTCTGCCCAAATTATCATTAATTCTTGTCAAATAATCATAAATCTCATATAGTTCTTCACTGCTAAATCCAATGAACATATCCTTATATTTTTTATTGATATGATCCGTATACTCATCTATCATAGCTCTGCCTTTATCAGTTATAATCAATCTCTTATGCCGCATATCCGACTCCTGAGCCACTTGCTCCAGCATACTGAGGTTTAACAGCTTTTTAACTACCATGCTCATAGCTCCTTGAGTAAATCTCATCTTTTCAGCCAGTTGCTTTTGGCTTGCATTAGGAAACATGTCAATCAACATCATAAGACGCAAATGACCAAAAGTAAGGCCATACTCATCTATTTTCAATTGCATTACTTGAGTAATCTTCTGATGAGTCTCCTTCAACTTTATCGCCACATCTAATTCTAACACATTTACACCTCCAAATACTTTAGTGCTAAAGTATATAAAAACAATACTTAAATGCTAAACTAATTTTTCTCTAAAGTCAATAACTTATTCATTGATTTAAAAATGGGGACTATGCTACTATAAAAGCAATAGCTTAACTTTATGTCATTTCTTTATAAAAGGAGTGGGTGAAATGAATATTAAAGATGAACTTATTGAACTGATAAAAAAATCAGTGGCAGAATCAGAAGAAAGAGACTTTTACCGACAACCGCTGATTGGATTTTCTTCCGCCAATGACCCATTATTTAAAAACATAAAAAACAATGCAGGACTCCAACACCTTTATCCTCAAGATATTCTTCCTGAAGCAAAAACAGTGGTATCCTTTTTCATTCCTTTCTCTGAAAGCGTTGTTTCCAGCAATCGAGTAGGCGATACAGTTTCTATCGAATGGGCTGAATCCTATGTGAAAACTAACAAGCTAATCAATGATATATCCGAAAATATGATTGATTTTTTGGTGCAATTTGGAATAAAGGCAGCAACAGTGAAAGCAACCCACAACTTTGATGAGAAAACCTTGACCTCCGGATGGTCCCACAGAAGTGCTGCCTACGTGGCCGGCCTAGGAAAGTTCGGTGTAAATAGAATGCTCATAACTAAAGCAGGAAGTGCAGGAAGATACGGTACCGTAATTATGTCCCAGGAAATATTCCCTGATGAGAGAACAGAAGAAGAATACTGCCTATACTATAAAAACGGCAGTTGTTTGAAATGCGTTAAAGCCTGTCCTGTCGATGCCCTTAGCATTGATGGTTTCAATAGATTCCAATGCTACAACCGATTACTGGATATATCACAGCAGTTCACTGATATTGGGCTATGCGATGTTTGCGGTAAATGCGTAGTTTCCTGTCCTGTTGCAATTATTGATAAGTAATATTAAAGCTACAGTAATTGACTCAGCTGTAGCCTTAATATTGAATATAAAGTTTAATATTTCTAGCTAATTCTTTTAATGAAATATGAATTACATGATTTGATATGGTTTTACATATTTATGCATTTATTATATAATGTATTTGTACATATAAACAAGTGTAAAGGAGATATAAATATGGCAACTGCAGTTGTGATTTTGTTTATTGGTCTATTTACTACTATTTGTACTTTATTAAAACCAGACTTCTATTGGGAAAACAGAAAAGCTGTAGCGTTAAGGAAGCTTGTTGGAGATCGTATTGCGGCTATCTTTTATCTTATTATAGGCATTTTATGTATTGGTTTTGGCATTGCTATTTTATTAGAATTATTGTAGATGTAATTATATGAAATATTTTCCACGATATCCTCATAAGTTTAAGGCTCTAATTGCATCATCATAGGATTCTACTTTCTTTCTATTCCTTTTTAAATATGCAGATATACTCGTGTACTATATTTGTTCTATAAACACAGGAATTACTCACTGCTTTCAGAGTACTGTGTTCCTTCCTGCTATCCCATATTATTAAATCATCTATTATAAATCCAATATCAGCCATTATATTAGCTAAATCTATGTGTAAAGGATATAACCTGTCTCTTTTTCTCATATCCATTACAATAACAATACACATTTTATTTGGTTTCAAAACTTCATACACTTCTGAAAAAGCCTTTGCTAGGTTACTTAGATAGCAAGAATAGCTGCTTGTCTTTCCTATATTCTTATGCAATAAGGTAAAATCATTTTGCTTTTTATGTCCTGCATGGTTTCTATGGTACATATTCAACCATGGTGGCGTAGCAATGCAAAGATCCACTGATTCTTCATATAGATATTTGGTAATATTAATACAGCTATCTTCGATTATTTCATAACTATCTCTATGCCCCTCTAGCCTTTCTATAACAGCAGATATGTACTTTTCATTTATTTCAAATCCAATGGCTTTCCTATCCAAAGTATTTGCTACCTCAACAGTAGTCCCATCACCCATGAATGGATCAAGAACAATTTCCTTCGGACTTGTAAACATCTTGATTATTCTTTTGATCACATCTACTTTTTTTCCACACCATAGGCTATTTAAGCATTGAAGCCATTCATCATAATCATCATGAAATTCATTATCAATCATCATATCTGTATCCAATGGCTCATCCCCCTTTTTGCATGTCTATGCATAAAGGATTGTCCATAATTACTGGAATTTGCATAATTTATCGACCCATGCATAACTTATTCCAGTGCATATAACTTTATATGACTGTTGAGCTTAACTATACTTCTCATTGAGGAACCTTCCACGTTGAAAGAGCATATTATAATTAAAAAAGGCTTTCTTTGGAAGCATTTATATCAATCAATGAAGCCTTTCGTCCGCGTTCTACTGAATCTAAACTCCATTAGAAGTCAAGATTCAGTATGAACCTGATTAACACTTCATTATTTCAGGGAGTGCTTTCGTTACTCTCCATTAAGAATTGTTTTAGAAATCCACTAGGTCAAGTTTATAGCAAGGTAGCATTATACTTTCCTGTGGTTTATAAAAGCTATGAAAGGAGTAAAACCATGAAAAACTCATATAAGAATCATCCATGGCCTTACTACATGAACATGTGCCCTTATTGGTCCAATCAATACTTTTATAATCATGAACTATGGGAAGATTTTCTGGAGGATTATGACGGATGCGAAGAATATGCCGAAGATTATAATAGTGCGTATAGCCATACATGGAAAAAGAATTGCTGCAGTAACACCAGATTAAAGGATTATGGTCCTAAACCTCTTGTCATTAATATTGAAGCGGCTGCCAAAGAAAATAAAAATTTTCGTACTGCTTTATGGACAGGAAAGCATTTACAGCTTACATTGATGAGCATTGATGTAGGCAAAGACATTGGCTTAGAAATTCACCCTTACCTGGATCAATTCATAAGAATCGAAGAAGGCCAAGGAATCGTTAAAATGGGAAGCAGAAAAGACAAGTTGGATTTTGAGGCAAGAGTATCCGGCGATTTCATATTAATAATACCTGCAGGAACATGGCATAATCTGATAAACACAGGAAATAAACCCATCAAACTTTACTCAATTTATTCGCCACCTCAACACCCTTGGGGTACAGTTCATAAAACAAAAGCAGATGCAGAAGAAGCAGAGAAAAGGCAAAACCGTTAACTCTGCTTCATAAATGGTAGAATCCTCCGAGAAAGCATTTATTTTAATACTATCTTTTTATAGCTATAAAATAGTTGATAAATGTAAATAAACCAAGGCTTATAACATTATAAAGGCTAAACAATCCGATATATTTTCTGCTGCTTCCGGGATTATCCTTTACAAATAATTTGTAGGATATTACACTTGCTAAAGATGCGATTATAGTTCCCATTCCTCCGATATTAACACCTAGCAGCAGCTCCTTCCAATAAGTAGTAAATTTCGATAGAAAAATAGCACATGGTACATTGCTAATAACCTGGCTTAACAAGATGGAACTGAAATAAGTTTGTACCGGATCATCTAAATTTTGCTTCATAAACTCAGCTACCGAAGGTATATTGGAAATATTCCCTATAAAAATGAAAAAACAAACAAAAGTAGCCAATAACAAATAATCCACTTTCAGTAAAAGCCTCTTATTTATAAAAAATGTTATTATCAATGTGGCTATAAAAACTATCTTATAATTAATTACATCAAAAACAGATAATATTATTATGATAAATAGCAAGGCCCATATTGTGGCCTTTTTTTTATCCTTAATATCTACATTTCCCAAATTCAACTCATACTCAATTTTTGAGCTTCTAAGGCTTAGTACACATAACCATACCAATCCTGATACAGCTAAAAAACTGATAGATGCAAAAAACTGAGAAGCTGTAAGCCTATAATAAGAAAAAATATACAGATTTTGAGGATTGCCTATAGGCGTCAAGCTGCTGCCCAAGTTAGCTGCCAAAGTTTGAAGTATAACTGTAACAAGCATGTCCATATCCGATTTTCTGCTGATAATCAATGTCAAAGGCACAAGAGTTATGAGAGCCACATCATTGGTAATAACCATAGATGAGAAAAAGCTCAATAATACCATCACAAGAGATACCTTACGGCTATCTGTGCATTTATTCAGTATACTTACAGCAACTTTATCCAGAAAGCATAGTTCCTCAAAGGCTTTAACCACTACCATCAGATTGAATAAGCAAGCCAGAACTTCAAAGTTTATATAGTCCGCCTTAGGTCTTGACAAGGTACAGCTTATCAATGCCAGTATAAGAGAAATTGAAAATACAGGATCCTTTTTAAATAATTTCATTACATTATCCGGTTTTAATCTGTCCATACTTCTGCTTCATCCTTACTTCATTTAGTTATTATCTATATAATTCCAAAAAACGTCATTATAATCTATTTTTCCAAACACATTAATTCTACCACCAACTTGCACAGTTTTAAAGTTTTATTCAATACATTACTGTCTTAAATTAATTAACAATATATAAGGTCTCATTCATACTATAACGAAATCAAAAACAATATCCTGTTATTGCTATACAGATCACAGGATATTGCTTTATCTCTCCTAGCAACAAATATTGAATATTATATAATATAAAGTTTAACATTCGAATAAGTACCACAGAAACCTATGAAAACCGAATTCTCTGATGTTATCCATAAATATGGTTCTGAAGCTTTTCTACTCAACTGCGGTCCCTTTTAACATGATTTCAGAAATATTTGCTAACTCACCAGCCATTGTAGCAAAGTCTTGGCTGGTTTGGGTCATAGTCTGTATCGATTCTTCTTGGTTTTGCACAGTATTATCAATAATTTCCACTTTTTCGTTCACAAGAGCAATTGAGTCTTGTATTTTACTTAATAAAGTTTGAATACTATTAACGGAATTAGCACATTCAATAGCCAATTTCCTAACTTCTTGAGCCACAACGCCAAAGCCTTTACCTGCTTCACCTACACGAGCAGACTCAATTGCAGCATTAAGTCCTAGAAGATTAGTTTGGTTAGCTACATTTCGAATAAATTCCACTATCTTATCAGTTTCCTTAATGGTATTAACCAGGTCGCTGCTCAGCTGTCGAAGTTTACCGCAGACATCTGTTAATTCTTGAGCACCTATCCCCATTTTCTCCATACTAGCTGTAAACTCTTGCGTGGATGCAGCTAAATCAAATGAAATGCTTTTAATTTTCTCTTGATTGGTAATAGCTTGAGTTGTTATAACGCAACCAATTGTTTTCATCCCTTCTTTAATAGGATAGGCACAGGCAATATAAGGAACTCCAAAAACCGATTGCTCCTTGGTAATCATTTTGACAACCTTCTTGCCTGTTTCTATACACTCTTCGCATACCTGGCCTTTCATAGGCTCCCCTGCCTTTATTCCTAAATCAAAAGATTTTCCAGGCACATAGCAGGTATAGTAACCGTCTTTGATTACCGATACTCCAATATCTTCAATAGTAATATCATTAAGATATGGGGCTAACTCTGTAAATAATTGTAAAACTTCTTCTCCTGTATGTTTCATACCATTCGCCTCACTTATACATTTTTATGTATCATTCAACTATGAACATAAAATTCTATTATAATCGAGCAAAAATTATAATAATTCCTTAATTTTTATTTATTTCTACAAAATTTTGTTTTTACCTTCTTTTTAACATAAATGCATTTTGATTCATATTTTCCTGCATGAATGTGAACAGCTTTTTATGGGTTGTAAAAACCTCTTCTGATGCTAGCTCAGAAGAGGTTTTTTAGAAATATCTATTTATAAATTACAGTTGGAACTTTTTTCTTATAAGCATATTCTGTATATTATCACTTGGCTTGCCTGATGTGCTTAAACTTATTAGCCGCTGCTCTTCAATATAGTTTTCTAGCTCTGCTTTCAATGCTTGATCCTCAGTCTCAGCATAAACCTTCAATGCAGATTCGACTCCCGCAGGACCTGATTGATATAGGATGGTAACATCAAAATCTTTTAATGTTCCTGCAAGATATCTATTAGCATTGTAATTTGCAACAAAGCCGTCCGGATTGAGCAGACTAAAACCGCAAATCATCAGTGCGGCAGTAATGAGCGAAAGCCTCATAATTGAAAATTGCCATTTCTGCAATGCTATAATAGCACTGAAAACCACTGTAAGAAAAATCATGAACAAGCATGGCAGAAACCTTCTTATTGAAAGTCCATAGACACTTATATAAAGTGCCATTTTACTGAAAGCTGTAGCAATAAGCAATAAAGTAAGCAATGATAGCACGCAATTTAATATTTTTAAATATCCCTTTTCAGTTTTTTTGCATATATGGTTTGCTAATATTAGCAATGATAGATTGATGGTTGCAATCTGACACAACTCAAAGAACCCACTTCTGGCATATTCAGAATAAACCTGCCATCCTTCAGGTATTCGACCTGCAAATGCTGAGAAAAAGTAAGGAATTTGAGTTCCTACGAAAACTATATATAATCCGCATATTGCACCCAGAGTAGTATAAATGGTTATGGATGTCAGTATTCTCATGGAATCAGCTGTTTGCTGAAGATTTTCTTCTTTAAATGTTCTACAATATCTCTTGTGAACACAACCTGCCACTAGGCCAAATATATAGGCAGACATTGGAATTGCAATAATCATGTTGAATATGATATCCATAAACTGATTCTGCAACAAAAGATAGAATTCATAGGTACCATGTGCAATTTTTGAGAAGCCTCCACTATCAGCTCTCATCAACAACGGAAAAACCATTCCAGCAATAATTATAGCCAGCAACAAACCCAGCGCAATTGATGAAAACTGCTTCCCAGAACCTTTTTTTGCATTCTTGGTAAAAGAAATACTCTTATACTGACAGCTGAAATTCTTAAAAGGAATAACAAACAAAGCATTAATACTATCAATGATTAGTAAATTGCTGGTTTTGCCCAATATTTGCTGTTCTGTGGCACAAACAACAAAATAAACTGCTGAACAAAATAGAAATAAGCTTCTCCATGGTTCCAAACCATTGTTCGCATACATGGAATAACTGATGCTCGTAAGCAAAACCATTACAAGCCAAAAAAGTCCTGTTCTAGGAATCTTGAAACCCTTTTTAATGATATACATTGTAACTGCAAAACAATAGCCAATTGAAAATATGGTAACTCCCCAACCCTGCCATGACGAAAACACTACCCATCTGACAAAGAAAAATCCTAGCACATAAGCAATTATGGCAAAAAAGCTGTCTTTCTTATCTGTTTCAAAAGGCTCTCTTAACTTAGCCGCTTCAGTTGCCTTAGATTCACCATTTATCAATAATGCTTTATTATAACTTGAAAAACTATCGTTCAATTTTTTTGCCTCCTTTTTTAAGCTTTTTCGCTATATTCCAATATATCTCCAGGTTGGCAATCAAGAGCTTTACATATTGCTTCCAGTGTAGAAAACCGTATTGCTTTAGCCTTTCCAGTCTTGAGAATGGAGAGATTAGCCTGACTTATACCAATTTTTTCAGCCAGCTCACTGGATGACATCTTTCTTTTTGCCATCATCACATCTAAATTCACTATAATTGGCATATCTTTCCCTCCTCATCATATGGTGTATTCCGATTCATTCTTTAGTTCCACAGCCTCGGCAATAATATTTTTAATAACTCGTACAATGAGACCCATGAAAGCAGCGGCAACAGCAACAAATATCCAAGGAAAGTAGTATGTAGTTGAGACAAAACTGATAATTGCTCCCACAAAGCAGCACCATGAAATATGTCTTAGATATTCCACATTCGCTGTAATGAATACTTGTTCCAAATCTATGTGATGTAGCAAACGATAAAGATAAAAGAGCAGTAATGCTGCTGGAATGCTTCCAGAATAGATGGTAAACAGAAAAAAAATCTTCCTTCCTACCAAATAAGATCGCGAAAAACCTATAAACCAATTCACAATCCATGGTGCTGTAATAACTACACCAATTAGCATTGCTGAAAAAGCCAAAATGCAAAACTTGCTTAGAACAATTGATTTCTTATCGTTCCACATGGAATCACCCTCCAAAATATAGTAACAAAATATCTTTCCATTATTTGTAGTATAACACAGTACTTATTGATTTACAATATAATTTTATTGTTTTTCGATAATTTTTTTATGTTTTTTATTATATGCATCGTGCCTCACACTAATTCAAAAATGTATATAAACTTTGCAATAAGAAAGACCGGGAACATAGATTCCCAGTCTGTTAATTCAATTACATGATATATATTCTTATTTTAAAACTGCATTGGCTATCAACTTGTCAAACTTCCTTATATCAACGCCTCTTTGCAGATTCACCTTTATATGTCCTGCCCTAGTCCAAAGCTCCACTTCTGCATTTAGATCCAAAAACTTTCCGGCATTTTCTGTAGACCACATATTAATGGATGAATAGGGTAAAGAATATATTTCAACTTTTTTTCCTGTAATACCTTGAGCATCTCTTACAATCAATCTTTTATTTGTAAATATTGCAGTATCTCGGAATGTTTTATAGGCGGCAACTGCTTCTTCTCCTTCTACTAATAAATCATTGACATCACTTGGTATAGGACATTCAGATACAAATGTCCAACTTAATATATTAGCTACATCCGCCATAATATCACCTCCTTATTTATAAGTATAATACTATTTTCTATAATATCCATTTATTCTCCTGATATTTCGTATCCATTCTTTGCGAATTCTTCTCTTATTTTATCCATAGATATATTTTTCATAGAAGCACCTTTGGGAATAGTCATAAATCTACCTGCCGTATTGATCATTCCAGGATTTGTAATGCTCTCAAAACCCAAATTTTTCATTATCTCAATAACATCAGGATAATCTTTGCAAATTTCATATACGCTCTTTGTTATGTTTATTTTCTTTCTCATACAATCAACCTCTCTACAGAATTATTGACATTGATGTCAATCAACTATTGAAATCTCAGTTAATAGTATCTCATATTGCTGTCATAATTAAAATCTGAACTATCTACACTGCATCCTCACTGTCAAGCTTTCGTCATAGAACTTTACCCAGCCATCTTTGGCTTTTCCAAAAACTTTTCTAAGATATGGTGTTCAAACTTCTGTACATGGCTATGTTGAGAGTTTTTTAAATAGTAGACACATAATATATGAAGTGCTCTAGTACAGGCAGTATAAAACAACAATCTTTCTTCTTCACAATTATAGTTTCCATCTCCTGCATTATAAATAATCACTACATCGAATTCTAATCCTTTAGCAAGATAAGAAGGTATTATTACAACATCATTTTTAAATTCTTCGTTTTCATCTATTATGGTTTTTACAAAAATTTTGTTCTTTAGACGGCTATAAACATCATTTGCTTCTTTTTTAGTCCTTGTAATAATACCAATGGATTTATAGCCTTTATTCTTATATTTCTCTACATCTTCAATAATTCTTTTATTAATTTCCTCTTCTTGAGAAAAACCAAGGATCAAGGGCTCATCTCCAGGTCTTTCTATAAACTCATCTGAAGACTCATTCTTCAAAATCTTTCTTGTAAATTTTGCGATTTCCATTGTAGATCTATAGCTTTTAGTCAAGTTCATGATACATGTACTATCTTTTGGGAATAAATGTGAAATATTATTATAATCTCCAACATTCATATAGGGGTTAATAGCTTGATTGAGATCGCCCAACATAGTTATGTTTGCATGTTTAAAAAGCTGATATAGAATTTCATATTGAAGTGGCGTGTAATCCTGAGCCTCATCTATAATAACATACTTGATATCTGAAGTTTTGGGTAATTCACCCAATGATATTTTTAGATATAGCATAGGAATCTGATCTTCATAGTAAAGCTGTCCTGCTTTGAGATTTTCCATTGTAAATATTTTTACTTCATCAATTATCTTTTCACTAGTTTTATTTACTAAAAAAAGCTCCATTTTTTCAATAAAATGCTTGTATATTTCTACTATTTCAAACTTAGTCATCCTATCAATTTCAGAATGAACATCCTTTAATTCGTCCCTTATGCTAGATTTGGCTTTTTTCATGATTTCTTCTTCATCCATTCCAGAATTGTCATCAGCAAGTTTGCCAGAGATTTCTTTTATCTTTTCCTCTACATGAGGTTTTAAAAGGAACATAATTCTTCTTCTAATCTTATCTAATCTATTTTTCAGCGAAAGCCTTGAATAATCATTATAATAAAGCTCTTTAAGCTCATCAGAAGATATTATCAATTTATTTGAAAAATAAATATCATTAAAATCTTTTTCTCCTTCAGCAACATAAGCTGCATATTTCTTTAGCATATTTGCAAATTCAATTGATGATTTGAATTTTATATTTTGTATTCTCTTTTGATAGCACGGTTCATCCTTTGATGTTAAAATATACTCCATCATATCATAGTAATCTTCCTTTTTTAATTCACAATCAAGAGCCTTATGCATATATTCTTTAAAGGTGGTCTGTATCATATTGTCTTCTCCAAGCTGTGGTAGAACATCTGATATATAGTCATTAAAAATTCTATTTGGTGAAAATATTATTATGTTTTCAGGTGATACCTTGTTGCGGTGCTTATAAAGAAGATAAGCAACCCGATGAAGGGCAATTGATGTTTTTCCGCTGCCAGCAGGCCCTTGCACAATCAAATATTTGTACTCTTCATTTCGTATTATTTTGTTCTGTTCTCTTTGAATGCTTGTTACAATGGTCTTCATCCTATTGTCACAGCTTCTTCCCAATACCTCCTGCAGTATCTCATCATCAATTTTCAGATTGCTGTCAAACATATATTCCAGCTTCCCGTTGGATATTTTATATTGCCTTTTCAATATCACTTTACCCTTAATAATTCCTTCAGGACAATTATAAGCTCCCTCACCGATTTCATAATCATAAAAAATACTGGAAACTGGTGCTCTCCAATCGTATACCAATATATCACAATTGTTGTTTATCAAATTTGCAATTCCAATATAATATTTTTCAGGATTATTATTTCCGTCTTCTATGAAATCAAACCTCCCAAAATAGGGTGATTCTACTATTCTCTCATACTTTTTTTCAATCTTTTTTATAAAACTATAAGTCCTCTTTTGCCTTTTTATAATATCTATGAATGACATAAAATCTACAAGCTGATCCAGGTTGCTTTCTATAGAAATGGAACCTATCTCTTCCCATAGCTGCCGTTGTATTTCTATATTTTCCATCCTTAACTTCATGCAAAGTTCACGCTTTTCATCAAGCTGCCTATAGGCTTCTTTCAGTACAACATCCAACCACTTGTTTTCTTCTATCCATTTATAGTCGTTGATTTTCATGACACAACCTCCTGAAAATAATAAATATTTTATTCAGCTATATTGACATTGCTCGCGTTTTGTTATATAATTAAATTAGGGTTATTATGCATATGAGCCTATAAACGCAAGCTGATTCTACTATATCATTTTCCAACTAGTCATGTCAATGATATATGAAACATAATATTATGAATGGCAACTTTTCTGGCAATTTATGGAGTAAAGTCTATATAATACAATATAGCTTTTACTCCATAAATTTTAAAAAGCAAAAACCCAGTATAACCTAAAGTTCTTGCTTTTTTACAAAAATGAGCCCCATACAGCAATTCAATTATAATATAAATCTACTCACAGCAGAGTTAAGTTCTTCTGCCATTCTTGCCAGTTCCTGTGATGATGCAGCCACTTCCTGAATTGCAGCTACCTGCTCCTCGGTTGAAGCAGATATTTCTTCTGTTGATGCTGCAGCTTCCTCTGTTATTGCAGCTGTACTGCTAATGGATTTTGCAATATCTTTACTTCTAACTGCCACAGCCTGTATTGATTCATTAACCTTCTCAATTTGCAGTACTATACTTTCAATCTCACCTACTATGGTTCTGAAGGAGTTTCCTGCTTCATTTACTATTACTACACCTTCTTCAACCTCTTTTGTACTATTATTCATGTTTTGCACTGCTATTTCGATTTCTTTATATATCTTTGATATAACCTCAGCAATCTGTTGTGCATAATTATTGCTTTGTTCAGCAAGCTTTCTTACTTCATCAGCTACTACTGCAAAGCCTTTTCCATATTCTCCTGCCCTTGCTGCTTCTATGGCTGCATTTAATGCCAGTAGATTTGTTTGTTCTGATATACCTTTGATAACATCTACTATCTCATTAATCTTTTTCGACTCTTCTCCAAGTGTGTTTATAACTTTAAATGTTGCTATAGAAGTTTCCTGTATGGCTTTTATTTTATTTACTGCATTTTCTGATACCATAAGACCGTTATTTGATGCATCAAGTACTCTTCGGCTTCCTTCAACGGCTCTAGCTGCATTAGTGGACATAATATCAATCTCACTGCTAGTTTCATTTATATTATTGTTGATATTCTGCATCTCCTGAGCCAGATCAGTAGAACCTTCTGAAAGCTGATTAACAGTAGTTGCAATATTTGAACTTACTGAGGATGCCTCCTCTGAAACGGTTGCCAGCTGATTACTTGAAGACGTCAAAGCCTTAGAAATCATACTGATTTTTTCAACCAGCTCCTTTAATCCTTCCACCATTTGATTTATGCTCATAAACATTTGACCGATTTCTCTTGTGCCTTGTTGCTTCTCTATATTAACTTTTAAATTACCTTTGGCAATTTCATTGGTAATAGACACTGATGCAGCAATAGGTTTACTTATTGAAGAGCTTAGGAATAAACCAAGTAGTAAAGCTATAAGGAAGCCTACTATAATAGCAATTGTAAGGAATATTGATATACTGTTATACATTGCCTCAGCATTTGCTTTTGCAGCATTTGCATATTCCACATTCAATGCTACAAGTTCTTCCAGTTGGGCTTTAGAATTGCTGTAGTATGTATCATTATTACCAATATTCTTTATAATCATCATCGTTTTAGTGTCTTCTGATTTAGATTCATTATATCCATTAGCTAGTTCAACAAAATTGTTAACATTGTTTTTCCATACATTCCAGAATAAAAGAAATTCTCTCTGCTCCTTTAATTCTTCAGGTGTAGCTGCCATTTCGCTATATGCTTTCCATTCACTATCAATTTTTTTGAATGCATTATCGATGTTTTCTAATTGGTCTTTATAGTCTTTTCCGTTAATGGCATTTAGTAAAATCTGATTCACCGAATTGTTAATAGAGGTCTGGGCTTCTGATACCATAAGCAATGACTTAACGCTAGGAAGCCTTCTCTCGGTAAACTCCACTTGAGTATTATACATTCTATAGGCTGAGCTATACCCTATAGTCCCGACTATTGCTACAATAAATGCCACAATCAGAAAACCCGCAATCAACTTAGTACTTATTTTAAAGCTTTTGGAAAGTTTCATCCAAAAATCCTCCTCTGTATTCCAAATCCTTCGTATGTATATCAAGCCCCAAAAATTGCTGATGCTTGTCGTTATTTTATATTATATCATATATATAATAAAAATCAGACAGGCTTATTTATCATTTTTAATTTTTTATTTGTTTTTTGAATTAAGTCTGTCTAGCATTGAGCAGATTTCTTTAAAAAATATATAATCAATACAGAAAAGGTATAATAGATATTCAAAATCAATTATGCACTTATAAAGGAGTAAAAATTATAAAAGTTATATTATACCAAATACCAAAGCATATCCATATGCTAGCAAGCATACCTCCAAAAAGGGGGTAGTAGAATATAATATATATAAAATGAAGGTCAACGCATTTAAACGCTGACTTTCATTTATTATTTTTACAGAGTTAATTATTGTGCATTCTGAAGAGCATTCAATAGGCTATCAACATATTCCTGTCCTATAGCTTTTCCTATTGAATCATATACACCTTGTGCTTTTTCAAGCATTTGGTCTATGAAAGCATTATCAAGCTCAATTACTTCTATACCACCATCTGCAAGCTTCTGTCTGTTTTCAGCATCTATAGTGGCTAATTTTGCTTCAATTTCCACTGCAGCCTCATTTACTGCCTGTTGTAAAGCAGCCTGATATAATGGATCTAAGCTTTCATACTTAGAGTTATTGATGAGGAATTGGTTGCAGTATAGTATGTGGTGAGTTAACACCAGGTACTTCTGAACTTCTTGCAAGTTTGCACCAGCAGAAGTATCAGTTGCATTTTCCTGTGCATCTACAAGACCTTGCTGCAAGGAAACATAAACTTCTGACCATGGAAGTGGTGTTGGTGCTGCTCCCAAAGCTTTCCAGAAAGCCATATGGTTTTGATTTTCCATAGTTCTTATCTTCAGGTTCTTGAAATCATCAATAGTGCTGATCTTTTTGTTGGAAGTTGTCTCACGGAAAGTAGCTGCTTGTAAGTAGTGCATTACACGCATGTTCTTTGCAGTATAAGCCTCATTGATCTTGTCAAAGAATGGGCTCTTATTCAATGCATAGTCAATAGTCTTAGCATCATACTTTGCAAATACCAACGGAAGGTCAAATATTGCTACTTCAGGTACAAAGTTAACTGTCTGAGCTGTCTGGCATACTACAAAGTCAATATCTCCTGCAAGCATCTGAGATTGAAGCTCCTGGTCATTACCAAGCTGGCTGTTTGGATAATACTCAACTGTAAGCTTTCCACCTGTAATTTCGGATACCTTCTTACCAACTAGTTCACCGAAAAGCTGTGCTGCAGCACCCATACTTGCGTTATCAGCACCGATAAGTACTACAGGCTTCAATGCATCATAGCCACTTGCACCTTCTGATGACTGTCCTCCAGACTGCTCTGTAGGTTGTGTTGATGGTGTTTTGCTAGAACAAGCTACTGGAACTAATGCCATAACTAACACCATTAACATGATTAGTAGTTTTTTCATTTTCTTTCCCCCTTTTTTTCTTAGGTGTATATTATACCCCGATTCCTGTAATGCAGGAATATAAAACACTATTGTATTTCCTACATTACAAAAATACAAGATATTATACCATATTTTCAGTTTTACAGAAACACAAGGCTAAACCATGGAACATAAGTTATCATAAACAACGCTATACCAAATGCTACTATGAAGGGAATAGCTTTTTTAGCCACATTCATAGGTGGTAAATTAGATAATGTACCTGCAACGAATAAATCCAATCCAAAGGGCGGTGTTGCCAATCCGATTGACAAGCAGCATACCATTATTACACCAAAATGTACCGCATTCACTCCCATAGCCTGAACAGCCGGCAGCAAGATTGGCGCCAATATTACTATTGCTGGTCCTGTATCCATAACCATTCCAAGTAATAAGAATATGATTACGATAGCTGTTAATACGGCCAAGCTTGATGAGAAATTGTTAACTATAAAGCCCTCAATCAATGCTGGAGCCTTAGCCAATGCCAATACTCTACCAAAGGCTGTTGCAAAGGCAAGTACAAAGCAAAGTGGAGCATAGGTCTTTACAGAGCTACCAAGGAAAGGTATGATCTGTTTAATAGTAAAGGATTTATAGATAACCAAAGAGACAAATAAAGAATAGAACACTGAAATACATGCTGCCTCTGTTGGTGTTACTATACCGGAATAAATACCTCCCAATACTATTACAGGTGATAACAAAGCCCAGAAACTCTCCTTAAATAATTTAAGAAATCCCATGGAGCGAAGCTCTTTCATCTTGGCGTTGATTTTTTCTCTGTCTTCTCCATTTTTTAAGCAATAGTAAACTGCATAGGCCATCAAGAAAAATCCGATTAGTATACCTGGTATAATTCCTCCTAAGAAAAGTGCACCTGTTGATACACCTGTAGCCAATGAGTAAAGAACAAAAGGTATAGATGGAGGTATAATAACTCCAAGTCCTCCTGCTGTAGCTATCATACCTGCAGTCCAGGTCTTGTCATAGCCCAACTCTACCAGGAACGGAATAACCATTGATCCTACAGCTGCAGTTGTAGCTGGACCTGATCCTGAAATAGCTCCATAAAATAGGCATGTAAGAATAGCTGCGCAAGGCAGTCCTCCAGGCAATCCGCCTACAAAGTAAGCAAAGAAGTTGTACAATCTCTTAGATATACCACCCTCAGACATGAGTACTCCTCCAAGGATGAAGAGAGGTACTGCCAAAATAGGTGTACTATCTGCACCAGCAAATGTGTTTGCAATCATCTGCTGAATTGAACTTCCTGGTCCTCCCAAAACAAGGGGTGTCATAGCTCCCATTACCATACTTACTCCTATGGGAACCGCACATGCAAGCGCTACTAAGAATACAATAAATACCCACAATGCCATTATGCTTCACCCCCTGTTTTATTTGTACCAGCAGCGTTAACCTGTACTTCCTGCTGTGCTTCTTTCAGTGTAGCTTCTAAAGTTGTCTCAGCCTTTTCATTGAAATGCTTGATATTGTAGATTATTAACTCTACTGTACGGAATACAGCCAAACCAAATCCTATAATTGTAGCAGTATACATAAAGCTCATGGGAACACTCATTGCAGGTGAAACCTGCCCCATTCCTTTGATTTTGCCAGTATAAATTATTGCATACCTAAACAAGATACCAAATATTATTAGCATGATTATGTTTCCAGCTATTTCGATGGACTTTCGCACCTTCAAAGGAAACAAATCCATTAGTATTCCAACTTTTAGCATATTTCCCTTCTTTACAGTATATCCAAGAGAAAGGAACACGGTCCAAATATAACAATACCTGCTGAACTCTTCAGGCCATGTCATGGAAGCTGCAAAGGTTCTTGCTATGATCTGTGCCATCATAACACAGGTTATGGCTGCCAGTAAAACTATCAAAATAGCTTCTTCGAAGTGCTCATCCAACCATTTGAGTACCTTCATGTTTTTCCCCCTTCCAATTTATATGAGTTAACTTAACTCATGATTGCCCGTTATTTCTCTTCTTTTCCAGCAAGAATGTCCATAAGTTCCTGACGCATTGCTTCAATAGGAGCCTCTTTGCCGCTCCAGAGTTCGATCTGTGCTGCACCCTGATATAGAGACATTCCCAATCCATTTATTATCTTACAGCCAACTTCTTCTGCTTCAATTAAGAATCTAGTCTTTGCAGGATTGTAAGTTGCATCGAAGCATACCTGACCAGGTCTGAGATATTCTTTAGGAACAGGAGTTTTATCTATGCTTACAGGCATACCAAGTCCTGTATTGTTCATGAGAACATCGGAAGCTGCTACTACTTCCTTAAATTTCTCTTCATTCTGCATATCTACAGCTTCAGCTATAGGTGCAAAGTTATTATTGATGTCATCTACCAACTCCTGAACCTTTGACATAGTTCTGCTTGCAATGTATATCTTCTTTGCTCCGTTATATGCAAGTACACTGCAAATAGCTCTGGCAGCTCCACCAGCTCCAAGGCATAAGAACACAGAATTCTTTACATCTAGTTCGGGTGCTTCTTCTATCAAGGATCTGAAGAAACCTACGCCATCAGTATTGTATGCTATAAGTTTTCCATCCTTTATTACTACAGTATTGCTTGCATTCATTTTTTCGCATAGAGGATCCACTTCATCAACATATTTCATAACTTCTACCTTATTAGGCTTTGTTACAGCAAAACCTGCAAAATTCATGTGCTTAATACCATTAATTACATCACCTAAATGTTCATTATCAACTTCAGTATAGAAATACAGCATGTTTAATCCAGCTGCTCTATATGCAGCATTCTGCATTCTTGCAGCATAGGATTGAGATAGAGGTTTTCCCAGAAGAGTAATCATCTTTGTATTAATATTAACGGGCATATTAGTCTCCTCCTTGTAATTATATCTTATATCTCTTATATATTGTCAGTATTAATTTATTCATTCAATGCCATTTTCTGCAAAGTACTTTTTGGCTTTTACCAAGCATTGTGCAGCATGACCTGCCGCTCCTCTTGCAGTCATTTCCTTGGAGTTTGGTAATTCAATGGATATTGGGTTTTGTGGCATTGCAAGGAGCATACCCTTTAAGTCTATTTCGCCTTCTCCAGGATATAATCTTCCTTCTCTTGCAACTCCTGTCATGCTTGGATCATCCAATGCAGGAATCGCTCCAGGACCATCACAAAGGTGGATAAATCCAAACTTAGAACGATCTACCTTTGCTAGATCATCTGCAGATACCCTTGATCTATGCGCATGAAGTGTATCCACCATCAGATATGCATTAGGTCTATTTACTGTATTAAGCACATCTAAAGCTTCATCAAGGTTTGTAACTCCTGCAAAAGTAACAAATTCAAGATTTACTTTAAGTGAATATTTGTCAGCAAGATCACATATTTTCTCAAATTCACGATAGTAGAAGTTCTTATCCTTTGTCCATATGCTTGAGAGCACATCTGTAGCTCCCAAATCTGCCGCTGCAGCAAATGCTGATTCAAAATCCTCGACCTTCAGATCCTCTCTAACTCTTGCCAACTCAATATCCATCAGTTTAATATTATTGTCTGACAAAGCCTTCTTTATGTTATTGAATAAATCTTTATTCTGGTCAAATTGGAAAAGGGGCTCGTTAGGAAGATGCATGGGAATGGGGCGGAGGCTGACAAAGTCATATCCCGCCTCCGCAGCTATTTTTATTTGATCAACGGGGTTAGTTCCAGGTATGGTTAGATAAGCAAGGGAAAATTTTCTGGCCATAGTTATCTCCTTTCAAACTCTTTAATTTTTATGTGAAGCTGAATGATTAGGCGCTTCATATTCACCCTTTTCATTTTTCCTCACTTTACCGTTCACTACATTTGCTTTTGGTGTGTAGATATCATTTATATTCCAGCAACCAGGTGTTGGCACTGCAATGTTTTCCATTGGAACATCCAACAGGAAGGGCTTTTTGCTTGCCAATGCTTTTTCTAGTGCTGGTTTGAATTCATCGGCTGATTCTATGCGAATTGCATCAACTCCGTATCCCTTTGCAACCTCTGCCCAGTTTGGAGAATACTTTTCACCATCAGGTGTTGTAAACACCGTTCCAAACTTAGTCTGGTAATTTGAATATTCCAAGCCGGCAATTGTACCAAATGCAGAGTTGTTCATTACAATCCAAATTACTGGTATTCCCTGCTCTACTGCTGTTGCCAGTGGGCTTGGATTGATTCCGAATCCGCCGTCTCCAACAAGTGTGAGTACAACCTTATCAGGCGCAGCAAGCTTGCCTCCCAAAAGGGCTGATGCTCCGAAGCCCATAGTCGCAAATCCTGAACTGTGATGAATGCTTCCTGGCACAGTGATGTCAAACTGTTGAGCCACACCATTCTTATTCCAGCCTACATCTGTGAATATTAATGCATCCTCAGGAATAGTCTCCTTAACATCTTTCAATATTCTTTGAGGAGTCATTGGGAAGCGCCCATCCTCGGCTATGGCTCTGTTGGATTCTTTGAATTGCTCGCGATTTTTCTTTATCATTTCCCTGAGCTCTGGTCTCTTTATTCCTTCAGGACATATTTTCTTAACTTCCTCCAGTATCTGTGCTAATGCCTCTTTTAAGTCAGCTACAGCACCGATGCTTACTGGATAGTTGCGTCCGATTTCTGCTGGATCTATATCAATTTGAATGAATTCTGTCTTACTCATGTCAAAGGTTACTCCCGGATACCAACTTGAACTGTCAGCTTCTGCAAATCTGGTTCCAAGACCTAGAAGTACATCTGCATTGGCAGTAAACCTGTGAGTGAATTCAAGACCCCAGAATCCTGTCTGTCCAAGCATCAAAGGATGAGTATCAGATAAACAACCCTGTCCCATCAATGTCCTGGATACTGGTATATCAAGGAATTCTACTAAATCCTGAAGCTCTTTGGAGGCTCCTGCTGCTAGTACTCCCCCACCTGCATGAATAACTGGATTCTTAGCTTCTACCAATTTTTTAGCTATTGCTTGTGCGGCAGATGGTGCCAATCCAGGCTTAATTGTCTTATGACTGTCAAGATAAGTTCTTGCGAATAGTTCTTCATCTATTTTTTCGGAGAATACATCCATTGGCACAGATACGAGAACCGGTCCAGGTCTTCCGCTTTCAGCAAGGCGGAAAGCTTTGTCCAATATTTCTGGCATTGCCTCTGGATCATCTACCCTCCAAGCTCTCTTTACTATAGGTTTCAAAACTTCATACTGAGAAGCGTCAGTATGCATATTTATTTCCTGATGTGGATGTTTACCATAGTAATATCTTGGTACATCCCCTGCTATTACTACCATAGGTATGGAATCAGCTGCTGCATTAGCTACCCCTGTCACAGTATTCATTATGCCAGGTCCTACATGGCATAAAACTACTCCTGCTTTTTTCTTTACTCTGGCATATCCGTCAGCTGCAATAGTTGCAATCTGTTCGTTTCTAAAGGATATATACTTTACACTTTTGCTTCTGGATAGTGCATCCAGAAAACCTATTACAGTGTGACCGCAGAGGCCGAATACATATTCGACCTCACGGCGTTCCAAATAATTTACCATCAAATCAGCTACAAGTTTTTTCAAGAAATAGCCTCCTCTCAATTATACTTGTTCTTTCTCTGGTTCGTAGAATTCACCGAATAGTTCTTCATCGCTTGGTCTATCTTCAGGAATTTCTCTAGATACCCATGTAACGTTCATGTAGTGGCGTAGATTAACATTTTCAGATGTAGCATTGCCTCCCCATGTTCCGCATCCAATACTTGAAGTCATAGGCATTCCGTTAGTAAAAGATCCTGCATTGGACTTTGATTGTGGTTGTCTAACCATGATACGACCTACGCAAGCTTCAAGGGCCAATCTGTGAATATGATCATCATCAAAGGAGAATATACCTACGCTATGGCCTTTACCGCCTACTTCGTGTATAGCTTTAACTATGTTTATGGCATTCTGGAATTCGCCTTCATATTTGTGTACAGCCAATAAAGTTGTTAATTTTTCTCTGCACCATACATCTTCATAGCTAGTTGTATAAGAGCCTGTTCCTCTAGCTATAAGGAACTTGCGATCCTCAGGTATTGAGAATCCAGCTAATTGAGCCATTTTCTGTGGTGATTGTGCTACTGAATCAGGCTTACGATGGCATTCTTCATCCCACATGATCTTTTTGATGGCTTCTTGCTCTTCTTCGCTTAGCAGATAACCACCCACTGCAACCAATTCTTTAATTGCATCTTCATATATGCTCTCATGAATGATGATATTACCATCAGCAGAACATCCAGACCCGAAGTCAGATGTCTTGGACAGCATAGTGTTGTATGCAGCTTTGTGGAGGTCTTGCTTAGCTGTTTCATCCCATATCATTGTTGCATTACCTGCGCCTACACCATAAGCAGGAGTACCTGAATAGTATGCTCTTCTAACAACACCTTGTCCTCCGGTAGCAATTACCAAGTCGCATTTTGTATTTAAAGCCTCAGACATAGCTCTGTTTATCTTTGCTTTTCCTGTTCCTATGATCTGGATTAGATCTTCAGGTGCACCTACTTGTCTTAAGCCTTCACGCATAAGCTCAACTGTACGTCCGCCAGTTTTAACTGCTCTTGGATGTGGTGAGAAAATTATAGCGTTTCTGGCTTTAAGTGCGTATATAGCATTACCTGCAGGTGTCAAATCAGGATTAGTAGCTGGGATAACGCAGGAAATAACTCCTACAGGTTTTGCGTATTTAACAATTCCTTTTTCAGGAATTTCTTCGATAATTCCTACACTCTTCTGACGAAGTGCATCTCTCAATACACCTCTGATTTTATATTTCTTGTTCTCACGAGTTACAGGATCACCCATTCCACTCTCTTCTATACTCATCCTAACCAATTCTCTAAAGGTCTGAGTATTTGCTACCTTCCATGCTATAGCTCTGATAGTGCGGTCAATTTCCTCCTGACTCCATTTTTCAAATATCTTTTGCGCTGCATCAGCTCTCGCAAATTTTTCCTCTATTTCGTCTATCTGGTCTTGAGTTAGTTTTGCATAAGCTTCATCCATTGAATTCATTCTGCTCATAATAATACCTCCTAATCAAATGCTACTCCCTTTATTTTGTGTCTCATCTTTACTTTTTAATCAAATCTTTGGAACGGCCTGCCTTTAGTATATAGGAATCAGTATCGTGGCCTACCATTTGCCGTACCTTTTTTGACAGTTCAATTAATTTAACAATGTCGATGCCCGTTTCTATTCCCATTTCATCCATCATGTGTACCACATCCTCGGATGAAACATTTCCTGCAGCTCCTGGCACAAAAGGACAGCCACCCAAGCCGCAGAAGGAGGAATCAAATTGAGTCATACCTGCCTGCATTGCAGCTATTATATTAGCCATGGCCATTCCTCTTGTATTATGGAAGTGAAGCCACCATTTAACCTGTGGATATCGTTCTTTCATTTTACTGCACATTTCATAAACTTGATTTGGTACAGCCATTCCAGAAGCATCTGACAGGGATATTTCGCTTACTCCCACATTCAAGTATGCTTCAACTATACTCTGGACATCTTCTAATGGTATATTACCTTCCCATGGGGATCCAAAAGGCATTGATATGGATCCTGATACCTCAATACCATGTTCTGTTGCTAAGTCAACAATTTCCTTAAAACCAGCAACACTTTGTTCAGGTGTCATGTTCAAGTTTGCCAGGTTATGTCCTCGGCTTGCTGATACGTTAATCTTAACTTTGCGGCAACCGCAGTTTATTGCTCTCTCAACACCTTTTTTATTTGCAATAAGTGCTCTAAGCTCTACTCCATCAACTTGATTGAATTGCTTGTAAAGCTCATCGGTGTCTGCCATTTGAGGTACTGCCTTTGGACTCATGAAAGAACCTAATTCAATTACCTTGAAACCGGCATCAATAAGGTCATTTACTATTTCTATCTTTTCTGAGGTTTGCAATATCTTTACCTCATTTTGCAGACCATCTCGAAGACCGACTTCACAAATGGTTATCTTTGATGGAAGATTCATATTTCTTCCCCCCTTTGTGAATAATATTGGCATTTTTTTATGTCATTATTATTCTAAATCACTTTTTTTTGACTGTCTAATACGGGTTTTGTATAACTTGATAGAAGTTCTCTATGGACTTATTCTGACTTTTATTAAAAAAGTGAAGTCTTAAGCATCTCAAGCGCTTCTAGTTTTGCTTGCAATTTCTTGCTTCATAACAAGGCATTTTATAGTTCAATCTTTCTTCCTTCTTCTGCAGATTGATATGCAGCATAAATAGTCTTTATAGCTTCATAGGCAAGATTGAAGTCGGATACGGGCTTTCTGCCATATGCAACACATTCAACAAAGTCTTGCATTTCATATACATAACCTCGTAGTATTTCATCACATACAAACAGGTTATTCCAGCCGGTTTTCTCAGGCAGCATTTCTGAGAACTGTACATTTTCAATGCCTTCTTGATCCAGGAAGTAAGCTTGCAGATTATTTGCAGGAGTTATGTTATTCATCAAAGCACCGTCATTTGCATAGATTTCTATGTAATTCTTGGTGCCTCCCAATACATTATCGCTGGCTATGATAACAGCTTTTGTGTTGTCAGAGAATGTTAGTGTTACATTTGCAAATTCTTCAACATCATATGGTTTGCCTGTTAAATGTCTTTTTTCGTATTCTGTAAGATTGGTGCTTGTATTACCCATATCAGCTGTTACGCTCACAACACGAATCTCTTCATTTCTTGCAGCGGCTTCAACTTGCTTTAACCACAGTATTCCTGTCAATGGGTGGCATCCAATCCTTATGAGAGAACCTCCGCCGGTTTTGTCCCAATGACCTGCGACAGGTGAAGAAGACCCTCTTAAACTCTCTTCACCTTTCATAAAAAGAATTTTGCTCTTCTTGCTTCTGATAATTTCCGCAGACTTAATAATTGAAGGGCAATATACAAAGTTTTCTGCATACATAAACAGCTTGTCGCTGGATTCCACTATCTTTTTTAACTCTTCAATCTGCTCAATAACCTTTTTATACATCTTAGCTTTAGGAACTTTTTTCCCTATTGGCTTTTCATCGCCTTCTTCTCCAAAATAACCTGTCAGCGGTTTTTCACAGATAACATGCTTTCCAGCCTTCAGAGCTTTTATTGTTATATCTACATGAGATGCTGGTGGAGTAACAATATCAATAATGTCTATTTCAGGATCATTGAGTACATCCTCTATGTTGGCTGTTACATTTTCAATTCCATATGTCTTAGCAAACTTTTCTGCTTTTTCTAAGTCATAGGCGTCTACTACAGTTTTAATCTTTACAGGCACTTTACAAACCTTACTGTATCCATTTGCATGTAAAAATCCACCATAACCTGATCCTATCAGTGCAATATTTATTGTTTTCATTTATACCCCTTCCTTCACTAAAATTTTATTTTTTATTTATAAATTTTCTTTATGATTCCTAATACAGACAAGCATACTTGACAAAGATTCTGATATGTGCTTAGTCATAAGTATTCATTATACTTTTATATGTAATTTTTACAAGTTCTGGGTGATTATAAACCTCTCATTGCATAGATATTATGCGCTGCATAATAATTATATATCCATACTTCTTGACTGTCTAATAATAATTTTGTATAATCTAATAGAAGTTCTCTATAATTATGATTTTTAAACTCCTCAGGAGGTGATCCCATGACATTACAGCAACTACGGTATTTTGTTGAGATAGCCCATACGCTTCATTTCACAAAAGCTGCTGAAAATCTGAATATATCACAACCTAGTTTAAGTTACGCCATAACCCAACTTAGCAAAAGATTAGGTGTACCATTGTTTAAAAAAGAAGGATTGAAGGTTTCATTGACAGAATACGGTGAAGCTTTTCTTCCATATGCAGAGAGTGCCCTTAACATTCTTATTCAAGGCGAAGCACAGATTAGCAAAATGTTTAATCCTTCTGGTGGTAATATAAATTTGGGATACATCTATACTGTCAGCTTTGATGCAATTCCTAAATTAATCGATGAGTTCTACATGTATAGAGGTAACCGTAATATTAGTTTCAGTTTTCAGGTTAATATGACAGATTTGCTTATAAAGAGGCTTATAGAAGGTTCTCTTGATGTTGTCATTGCTCCCGCTTCTGAAGTAAATAACGAATGTATTGAATCCATTCCTCTATTTGAACAGGAGCTTTACCTTGTTGTTTACAATGACCATCCTTTAGCAAACCGCACCTCTGTTACAATAGGCGATTTCAAAAACGAGAAGTTCATTATGATAAAAAAAGGAACAGATCTTTATTTGCAGACTAATTCCTTATTTAAGAAGTACAATATAATCCCAAATGTATTTTTTGAAGTTGATGAATGTAACTCTATGGCTTCCTTTGTAGGAGCACAGCTTGGAATAGCCATTATGCCAAAAATACCGGCTCTCGACAACTATAAGGTAACTGCTATTCCTTTTGAAGATAGAACAGTAAACAGGACTATCAGCATTTTATGGAATAATTGCATAACTCATAGTCATGCATTGACAAGTTTTTTGGATTTTTGCATGTATATAAGGTCAAATAAAGATGCAATTAAAAATATATAAGAAATGCTTTAATAAAAGGAAGATTTTTTCACATTCACACTGAGTTTAATCATCATATATTCAAGATTCAATGCAAAGCCGATTATCAATTCTATAACTTAACCTCTTGTGCTAGTTAATTCGATTTTACTATCAGGAATATTATACCAATCAATAAGGATATAAAATCCCTGATAGATGATATTATATGGGTTAAATATCCAAATATTAACTCTTTGATTCTTGAGTATGATTCACGACCTAAAATTTATTGATGTAATAACACAAGTTATAGGATAATAGCTTGGTTTT
>ENA-OWOZ01000076-OWOZ01000076.1-bioreactor-metagenome-genome-assembly--contig:-NODE-76-length-135131-cov-6.395805_pt1 | contig 135131 bp, 96 predicted proteins | sample MGYA00238140_ERZ651804 | MGnify/ENA primary metagenome ERZ651804 (study PRJEB26910, sample SAMN07631232) | bioreactor metagenome | isolation source: Switchgrass digestor | place: USA: Dartmouth...
GACAACGCTCGCCACCTACGTATTACCGCGGCTGCTGGCACGTAGTTAGCCGTGGCTTCCTCCTCAGGTACCGTCATTATCGTCCCTGAAGACAGAGCTTTACGATCCGAAGACCTTCATCACTCACGCGGCGTTGCTGCATCAGGGTTTCCCCCATTGTGCAATATTCCCCACTGCTGCCTCCCGTAGGAGTCTGGGCCGTGTCTCAGTCCCAATGTGGCCGTCCAACCTCTCAGTCCGGCTACCGATCGTCGGCTTGGTGGGCCATTACCCCACCAACTACCTAATCGGCCGCGAGCCCATCCCACAGCGATAAATCTTTGATAGTACCCCCATGCGAAAGTACTATGTTATGCGGTATTAGCACACCTTTCGGTGTGTTATCCCCCACTGCAGGGTAGGTTACTCACGTGTTACTCACCCGTCCGCCACTAGGTTAGTACCGGTGCAAGCACCAGCACTAACCCCGTTCGACTTGCATGTGTTAGGCACGCCGCCAGCGTTCGTCCTGAGCCAGGATCAAACTCTCTAATTAAAAACGTCCGTTTATTAATTAGAGCGATCTCGCTCTTGATTTACATATATCTACCCAAATTAACTTGGGTTTCTGACCTTTTCTCAAAGGCAGTTAGGTCTTACCCTAACTTTCTTTTGAGCCCTTGCGCTATTTAATTTTCAAGGTTCGAGGCTAATCTTTGCTATTTAACCTTTGCTGTCTTAACGCTTCTTGTGAGCGTTTTTTCATTGTACCAACAAAAACCCTCGTTGTCAAGCGCCTCTTTTTGCCATCCGCCATATCTTTAGGGGCTACCCCTTATATATATGGCGGACACTGCCGCGCCTTTTTCCCTAAAACCTTGATTTTTCAAGGCTTTAGATAATTAGTGCCTCATATGTGAGGCGAAGATTAGTATAACACTTAAAAACCTCTTTGTCAAGCACTTTTTTTAAGGAATTTTATCTTTTTTAAAAATCCCTATACCGCTTGATTTAAGGAAAAATTAATAAGCTCTAAATGAGCTTATCATAAGATTTAGGTATTGTGTTGCAAGTCCTGCAACGTTAGATATTATATACACTTAAATTGCATTTGTCAAGAATTTTTCAATAATTTTTTTAAAGATTTTCCTCCCAAAAAAGCACAAAAAAAATAACTTCATTATATATATAATAAATAAAAACGCCATCAAAGTTTTGTTCCATATATTGCTTTAATAAATGTTTGGCAAAAAACAAATATTAATTGTTGACATATTTTATAAACATGATTATAATATATGAATATGAAGAAAATCAACAAAAAAACTTTAAAATACATTAGCAAATTTGTGGATTTGCAAATATATATTTAAAGTAGGTTTGTTTTTTTTTATCATCATGTAACACAGAGGGAGTGAATTAAATTGCCTAAAGAAATACTAATTAGCCATGAGAGGTTGAAGGCCCTACAGGAAGAGCTTGAAATTTTAAAGACCAAAACCAGAAAAGATGTTGCTGAAAAAATCAAGCAGGCTCTTTCCTTTGGCGACCTATCGGAAAACAGCGAATATGATGAGGCAAAGAATGAACAGGCAGAAGTTGAAAACAGGATTTTAGAAATTGAAAATACCCTAAAAAACGCAAGAATTATTGATCAGGATGATATTGATACTACCATTGTGAGCATCGGTTCTAAAGTTTTACTTTTGGACCTTACTTATAATGAAGAAGTAACTTATACTATCGTTGGCTCCCTTGAGGCAGACCCCCTTAACAACAAAATTTCCAACGAATCCCCTGTGGGAAAAGCGCTGCTTGGGCACAAGGTAAACGACGAGGTAACCGTGAGCGTTCCTTCCGGCTCCGAATTAAAATTTAAGATTTTGGATATTTCAAAATAAGCCCATATAAGTCCATAAGCGCAGGCTTTTGCCTGCGCTTTTTTGCTATTTATGTACGCGGACTTGGCGCTTTTTTCGCGGCAATAAAAGGCCTCCTAAAACAGGAGGCTTTTTATCAAAATTAAAGCCTGCCTTAACCTTAGGCTTGCGGTCACTGTTTCAATATCTTATATTTCATGGCCTGTCCTGGCAACCCATGTTCCATTTAGATTTTCCTCGTCATTTCAAGGTATGCCTTCATGCCGCCCGAGAGGTTATACACCGAAAACCCGTGGTTTTTTAATATCATTGCCGCCACATGGCCCCTTACCCCCACTTGGCAATATAGGTAAATATCTTTGTCCCTGGGAAGAAGGTGCAAATTGTCCCTCAATTTGTCCACTTCAATATTAACCGCGCCTTCTATATGCCCCATGTTATACTCATAGGGGGTTCTCACGTCAAGTATGAACGCTTTTTGTCTGATTAAGTTATCTATATCTTCCACATAGAAAAACTTTGCCTTTCCCGTAAGCAAGTTTTCCCCCACATAGCCCGCCATATTAATTGGGTCTTTAGCTGAGCCGTAGGGCGGGGAGTAGCATAGTTCCAAGTCTTTTAAATCAGAAATTTTCATCTTTTGCCTGATTGCCACGCTCATTATGTCGCAGCGTTTGTCCACGCCCGCCTCCCCGATGATTTGGCTGCCTAAAATTGTGCCGTCATCATCAAAAATCACCTTTAATATCATTTGTTTTGCGCCGGGGAAATATGTTGCATTGGAAAAGGGATCAATGTGAATTTTGTGGTATTTTATGCCTTTTAGCTGTTTTTCATTTTTCCCCGTCTGGGCAATTGTCTTATCAAACAGCCTTATTATTGAGCTTCCCTGTGCGCCTTTGAAGGTGTTATTTATCCCGCAGATATTGTCCGCCGCAATGACGCCCTGCTTATTTGCAAGGCCCGCTAATGGTATTAAAGTCTTTGTGCCCAAAACTATATCTTCCACTTCCACCGCGTCCCCCACGGCGTAGATATCTTTATGGGAAGTTTGCATACTTTCATTTACTAATATGCCGCCTGTATCCCCCAGCTTTATGCCGGCGTCTTTGGCGAGTTTGTTATCGGGGCGTATTCCTGTCGCGAGTACCACAAAGCCCGCTTTTATCATTTCACCGTTTGAAAGGGCAAGTTCATACCCGTTCTCCGCTTTTTTTATCCCTTCCACAAAGGTGTCAAGGTACAAATTTACCCCGTTTTTTAAAAGAGTGTGTTTTACAATTTGGGCCATGTCGTAATCAAGCGAATTCATCACTTGGCTTGTGCCTTCGATTATGGTTACATCACAGCCTGCCTTTTTAATATTTTCCGCCGCCTCAAGGCCGATGTACCCGCCCCCGATTATTGCGGCGCTTTTTTTAGTCTTTAGTTCTTCCTTGATTTTTTCCGCGTCATTTATAGTGCGCAAAGGTACTGCGAATTCAATCCCCGGGATGTTTGGCGCAATTAGTTTTCCGCCTGTCGCAATTACCAGTTTGTCGTAGGTGTCGGAAAATTCGGCGTTTGAGGCCAAATCCCTGATTTTTAATTCCTTTTTATCCGTGTCAATTTTTAAAACTTCGCACTTTAGCCTTACGTCCACATTAAACCTTGCTTTAAACGAGGCCGGGGTTTGCAGGATTAAATATCTTTTGTCGCTGATTTCCCCGCTTAAATAATAGGGAAGCCCGCAGTTGGCAAAGGAGATATAATCCCCTTTTTCATATATGGTTATCTGGCAAAACTCGTCAAGCCTTCTTAAATGGGCGGCGCAGGTGGCGCCCCCCGCAACGCCCCCGATAATTGCCACTTTCATATTCATCCCCTGTTTCCTACTAAAAAAGGTGCATTTGCAAAAAGCAAACTGTACCTTTTTGTGTTTTTTATATTTATTATGCAGCGTCATTTACTTCATCTGTAATATCGTCATATTCAAAATTGTAGTATTCATTGTAGTAGTCTTCACTGTAAATGTTAATGAAGTAAAATTTGTATTCCCCTTCACCGAATGAGTCAAATTCAACTTTAAAGCCTAGGTTTTCGGAAATAAAGCGAAGTGGCACATAGGTCCTGTCGTCTTTGATAATTGGTGCGGATAAAAGCTGTACTTCCTGCCCGTTTACATATGCTTTTGTACTGTTAATTAACAATGTGATTTCTAAATTGTCGCCATAAATTTGCACAACGCCGTTATCGTATGTTATTTTGTCGTCAGCCACCCCTAGGGCGTTCATGAGTTTTCTAATTGGCACAAAGGTGGTGCCGTTGTCGATATATGGTGCGGTGTCAAACAATACCCTTTTGTCGTTTACATTAATATAGAAGTTTTGGTTTATTTCATAAAGCCTTTGTTCTTCAGCGATTTTTTTGATGTAGTCAATGGAGTTTTGTTCTGTAAGAACCGGGAAATCCACTTTTGCGGCATTTAGGTTTGAATATTCATAATTAATTGATACTGATAAATCAATGTCAAAGTCTTCTTTTTTAACATTAACCCCGTCAATGGGGAAGGTCTCTTTCAATTCCTGTTCGCTCATTAAAGTGGATTTGCCAAGGGCGTCATATAGGTTGGTTTGAATGTTTAACGCAAGCTTCATATACACTTCATTTTTTTCTTTGTTTTGGCTTGCGGAAATCACAAGGGCGTCATCGGCAAAAATGTCCATATCCTTTATAGTCTGCACAACCATTTTTGCCATCGCCTGATAGGACAAAAGCTCTAAGTTGGAAGGCAACACTTCTTTTAGGGAATTTGCTGCTTCCTCGTCAATTTCTTTCATATAATCAATGTAGGCGCCAACAATTTTGTCAAAGTTTGTGAAGGTGTATTCAACCAAAATATTTAACGCTTCATATATGGAAGACGCAGGTATTACAAATTTGTAGTCCCCTGTTTTTTCGTTGTATTCCTCAATTGTCTTTACATTTTCAAGGGCCTTTTTATAGCCTTCAACAATGGGTTCTAACTTTTCTTTAGCGGCTTGCTCTAATTTTGAAAAGTCAATATTTATGCCAGGTTGTGAAACATTTAAATATTGGGCAAAATCTAAATAAATGTATTTTTCTTCATCCGGAGTTTTTAGTATTACCTTATAAACCATGTTCTGTAAGTCGGTAAAATCAAGGTCAATCCACACTTCATAATCGCCGATTGCCTCTGCTGTTGGGTTTAGTGCACCTATAATTTTTTGCAATTCCTCTTTTGGTGCCTTAACATACATTTTTGCCTTTGGCAAATCACCGTAGGCTTCCACTTTTCCAGTAAAAGACAAGTTCAAATTGTCAAGGGCAGATTTGTCCTCAAAACCTAGTTCCTTTGCAAGTTCTGCGAATAGAAAATCAGAAATTTTGTTAACTTTTATTTCATATGTAATTTTAAAATCCGCACTATCAAAACCTTCCAAATAGTCCGGCGTTTTAGCAAAGGCTGTCAAAAACGAAAAGGAAATCAAAAAGACAAGCAAGATTGAAGCAAATTTTTTCATTGACCCATCTCCCTTATATTGTTTTTTATTATTATACCGTTAATTTGTTAAATTTACAACTATTATTAGAAAAATATGCTAATTTAAAACGGACAATTTGCAAAAGCAAATTGTCCGCATTTTTATGCAACATCACTTAAAAATCTTCATCATTTTCATATTCATCATAAAATTCGTCTTCTTCCCCGTTATATTCATAATAGGATTCGGGGCTGAGTATACCAATCATATAAGCAACTTCGCCATTCCAGTATTCTAAAGAGTCAAATTCAACTATGTAGCCCAAATTTTCAGAAATAAAGCGCAAGGGTACATAGGTCCTGTCATCTTTTATAACCGGGGGCGCAAGCAGTGTTGCTTCCTCACCGTCTACATAGGCGGTAGTGCTTCCTATTATTAATTTTATTTCTATATCTTCGCCTAAAATTGTAACAACGCCGTCTTCATAAGAAATATTTTCATCCGCCACACCAAGGGCGTTCATAAGTTTTCTGATTGGCACAAAGGTTGTTCCGTTTTCAATGAAAGGCGTTGTGTCAAAGAGGACTCTTTCATGGCCAACGTAAATAAAGAAGTTTTCATTGATTTCATAAAGTTTATTAAGTTCTTCCCATTCCAGCTGTTGCTGTTTGAAATAATCAATCCATTCCAGCTGTTGCTGTTTGAAATAATCAATGGAATTTTCTTCGTTTAGTTGGGGGAATTGAACCTTTGCTTTATTGACATTTTTGTATTCATATTCAACATACACGGTCAGGTCAATATCAAATTCTTCCCTTTTAACATTTTCGCCAAACAGGGTTTTTATTTCTTCTTCTTTTACAAAGGTGGTTGCAATTGCGGCATCATAGATATTTGTTTTTAAGTTTACGCTCTCGGCAAGAAAAATATCCCCTGTTTGTTTATCCTGTTTTGCTTCATACACAAGCGCGTCGTCAGCGAAAATGTCCATTTCCCTGAATATTTCTGCAAATTCCTTGGCTATTGCCCTGTACGCTAAAACTTCAACCCTTGAGGGTTTTAGGTAAATGGTATCATAATACTCAAAACTATCATCATAATAAATTATATCCATTAAATATGTATCAAATATGTAGTCAAAATTATTGAAAGTATAATCAATAATTATATCCACCGCGTCATAAACGCTTTCTTTCGGGACAACTAATTTATAATCCCCGCTTTTTTCGTTGTAGGTTTCGTCTATTTTGACCTTTTGTAATTCCTTCATGTATTCTTCATATAATTTAATAATCTTACTATTGAATTTGGGAACTTCATCTGTGTCAAAATCCACATAATCCCCGGCATAATCATAATAAATGTACTTTTCTTCCCCCGGGAATTTAGTTGTCACATTATAGACAATATTTTCAGGGTCGGTAAAGTCCATATCAATCCAGCATTCTAAATCCCCTGAGGCGTAATCTTCATATCCCCCCAGCAAATCCGCAAATTTTTGCAATTCTTCTTTAGGGACTTTCACATAGCCCTTTAACTTCGGAATATTTTTATCATAAACTTCAGCTGTCCCGTAACAGGTAAAGCTTAAGTTTTCAATCAAAGTTAAATCAATATCATTTGCCACAAGGTAAAGGCGCAAAATGTCGGGGAGTTTTTCATTAAACTTTAATTGGAACGTAAATTTAAAATCCCCGCTTTCAAATTCTTCCAGATACTTTGGCATGTCAGCCAAAGAAACAATAAAGGAAAAACAAATAACAAAGCATAATAAAATTGATAAAATTTTTTTCATAAAATCCCCTCGCTTTATTTTATTAAATTATAATACCCCTCAATGCTTACTCTGACCCGCGGGGTGTTGGTAAACTACTCCCATAAAGAGTGTAATTTTTTATAATTATACCGTGATTTTGGAAAAATGGCAATGTTTACAGCAAAAATCACACAAAAAAAAGGCGGTCAGCCTGACCGCCTCTATGACGCGCTTTCGCGCTTTATCCTGTTTTTCTTAACCTGGGGCCGTGAGATGGGCTTCCGGTTTGGGTTGTTTATAATAATTGCCTCCCCTTCACCGTTTATCAATTCTTTGGTCACAATAACCTTTTCAACGGTGTTATCCGACGGGATTTGAAACATAAGTTCCGTCATGGCTTCTTCCATAATAGCCCTAAGCCCTCTTGCGCCCGTATTCCGCTTGATTGCCTTTTGGGCGATTGCCAAAATCGCGTCATGCTCAAATTCCAATTTTACATTGTCAAGCTCAAAAAGCCTTTGATACTGCTTGCAAAGGGCGTTTTTCGGCTCGGTTAAAATCTTTATTAGCGCGTCCTCATCCAATGCGTCTAAGGACACAATAACCGGGAGCCTTCCAACAAATTCGGGTATCATGCCGTATTTTAGCAAGTCCCCGGGCTCAATGTCAAGAAGGGCTTTGCCTAAGTTTTCAGGGCTTTTGCTCTTTATTTCCCCTCCAAAGCCCAAGGTTTTTTTGCCTTTCCTGTTTTCTATGATTTTTTCAATCCCGTCAAAAGCCCCGCCGCAGATAAAGAGAATATTCGTGGTGTCAATCTGGATGAACTCCTGATGGGGGTGTTTCCTTCCGCCCTGGGGCGGAACGGAAGCAATGGTGCCCTCAAGGATTTTTAAAAGGGCCTGCTGTACCCCTTCACCGGAGACATCTCTTGTTATGGACGGGTTTTCGCTTTTTCTGGCGATTTTGTCGATTTCGTCAATATAGATAATCCCCTGCTGCGCGCGGTTTATATCATAGTCTGCCGCCTGAATAAGCCTAAGCAGGATATTTTCAACGTCTTCCCCCACATAGCCCGCTTCAGTCAAACTGGTAGCGTCAGCTATCGCAAAAGGAACGTTTAGGATTTTTGCCAAAGTCTGCGCAAGCAATGTTTTGCCTGAGCCTGTCGGGCCTAAAAGCAAAATATTGCTCTTTTGAAGCTCAACATCGTCATCACCGGCTTGGGAATTTATCCTTTTGTAGTGGTTATAAACCGCCACTGCCAAGCTTTTTTTGGCCCGCTCCTGCCCGATTACATATTCATCGAGCACCGCTTTTATTTCCTTGGGTGTGGGTACCTCTAAATTGTCGTAAAAGGTTTCCCTTTCGTATATGCCGTCTTCAATTATTTCATAGCATAGTTCAATACACTCGTCGCAGATATATACGCCAGGCCCCGCGACGAGCCTTCTAACCTGGTCTTGATTTTTCCCGCAAAATGAACATTTCACGCTTTTGGTTTCATCGAATTTTGCCATATTTGTGCCTTTCCGGCCGTTTGAGGCCTAAGTTAAAAGAAAGTTATTCCTCCTTTTAACGATATTTTACTATCTTTTTTCTATAATCTTATCAATTAAGCCATATTCAAGGGCAGCCTGCGCTGTCATGAAGAAATCCCTTTCGGTGTCCATTTCAATCACATCAATAGGTTTTCCTGTATTTTGGCTTAAAATACGGTTTATTTTTTCCTTTGTCCTTAAAATCCAGTCAGCGTGGATTTTAATATCCGTCGCCTGACCCCTTGCTCCGCCTATCGGCTGGTGAATCATGATTTCGCTGTTTGGCAGCGCTATCCTCTTGCCTTTTGCCCCGGATGAGAGCAAAAACGCGCCCATGCTGGCTGCCATGCCGATGCAAATGGTGGATACGTCGCATTTGATGTAGTTCATTGTATCATAAATTGCCATGCCGGCAGTAATGGAACCGCCGGGGCTGTTGATGTAAAGCATAATGTCTCTATCCGGGTCTTCGCTTTCTAAGAAAAGCATTTGCGCAACAACTAACGACGCGGTGGTGTCGTTGATTTCATCGCCTAAAAAGATAATCCTGTCCTTTAAAAGCCTTGAAAATATGTCGTAAGACCTTTCACCGCGGTTTGTCTGCTCAATAACATAAGGTATCAAGTTCATAACACAACCTCCCTTACATCTTGAAATGATAAGGATTATTTCATAACGGCTGTGCTGGTGAGAAGTTCAATTGCTTTTGTGATCTTAAGCTCAGCCTTTAAGGATTCAACATTTCCTGAAATAATCTCTCTTACTTTATCCACTTCAAGATTGTATTCCTGTGCGATTTTTTCGTATTCTTTTTCCAAATCTTCTTCGGTTACTTCAATGTTTTCCATCTCAACGATTTTTTCCAAAGCAAGGGAAATTAAAACGTCCCGCCTTGCCCGCTCTTTAAATTGTGAACGGAAAGCTTCCATATCCATACCAATGTATGACAGATACTGCTCCAATGTTAATCCCTGGCTTTGAAGCCTGTGCTCGGTTTCGTGAACCATTCTGTCAACTTGGTCTTCCACCATGCAGTCAGGCAAGTTCACTTTAACGTTTTCGATGAGTTTGTCAAATACCCTGTTTTCTATTTCAACCTTTGTCCTGTTTTCGGCGTTCTTTTCAAGCTTTTTGCGGATGTCCGCCTTAAGCTCCTCTAATGTGTCAAATTCGCTTACGTCTTTGGCGAATTCGTCATCCGCTTCAGGTAGTTCCTTTTTCTTTATTTCATGCACTTTTACCTTAAACACCGCGTCTTTACCCTTTAGGTCTTCCGCGTGGTAATCCTCTGGGAATGTTACATTTACGTCCACTTCTTCCCCTTTGGATTTTCCAATAAGCTGTTCCTCAAAGCCGGGGATAAAGGTTTCAGAGCCGATTTCCAAGCTGTAATTTTCACCTTTCCCGCCGGGAAACGCTGTGCCGTCAATAAAGCCTTCAAAGTCGATAACCGCAATGTCGCCTTTTTCAATGGGCCTGTCTTCAACAGATACCAATCTTGCGGTTTGCTCCCTTTTTCTTAAAAATTCGTCTTCAACGTCTTTGTCAGTAACAGTATATTCGACTTTTTCAATTTCTAAACCCTTATACTTTTCAACCGTCACTTCGGGTTTTACCGTAACTTTTGCTGTAAATACCAGCCCTTCTTCCCGGGAAATTTTTTCAATGTCCACTTCAGGGCGGGACACCGGGATGATGTTTGCTTCCTTCACTGCCTTCTCATATGCTTCAGGCAAGCAGAAATCTATTGCATCTTCATAGAAAATCCCTTCGCCATAGGTTTTTTCAATGTACTTCCTTGGAGCTTTCCCTTTTCTGAATCCCGGAACGGTGATGTTCTTCACGTTCTTTATGTAGGACTTCTCCAAAGCTTTTTCAAATTCTTCCTTGTCTACCTCTATTGTAAGTTTCACTACGTTTTCTTCAATGTTTTCCAATTTCACGCTCATTAAAATCCTCCTAAAATATAAGATATATCCAAAATTACCTTAAACAATTATAGCATTTTGCTATCCTAAATTCAACTTTTTTTTACTCCGCCAAATACAGGGGTGTAAAATTCAAAAAATCGCTTGAAACCAGCTTAATTTTTTCAGTTTCAATCCTGTTTTTCCATGCCCCTTCCCCGTGAAGGTGGCCGTACACCAAAAAGTCCGCGCCGCTTTCCAAAAATATGTCGTAAAATTCGTCAAAGGGGGGATAGTGCATGGCAATTATGATTTTTTTGGGGTTTAGTTCCCTCGCTTTTTCAATGGACATTTTAAGCCTTATTATTTCCCGCTTGTAGACAATTTCGTCCTCTTTTTTGAAGTTTTCGTCCCGCGGCGTTATCCATCCACGGCACACCGCAACTGCTGTGTCCTTATATAAATACGCAGTATTGTGCAAAAAGTGTATGTCATAAAAACCATTTTCTTCCCTGAAGCGGTTTAGTTTTGTAAGGGTTTCCCACCAGTAATCATGATTGCCTTTAGACAAAAGTTTTATACCATTCAGGCTGTGGAGAAACTCAAAATCGGGCTTTGCGCCCTGTAAATTCATCGCCCATGAAAAATCCCCGGGCATTATGACAAGATCGTCTTTTCCTACCTTTTGTTGCCATCTGTCCTTCAGCTTTTCAACATAGTTTTCCCAGTTTCCGCCGAAAATGTCCATGGGCTTGTTTTCCCCAAGGGGCAGGTGCAAGTCGCTTATCGCAAAAATTGGCATTTTCTTCCCCCAAATGTTAATTTTAGCTAAAACTTATATACAATTATTTATCGTATAAAAGGGCATAAAAAATCAAACAATATTTTTGAAAGGAGATGAACTTATGGATAAAAGAAGACAGGAACCAATCCACGGGATTAAATGCGAAGTTACCGACTGCTTATTCCATCAAAGCCAGCACTACTGCACAGCGGACCAGATTTTGGTTAAAAAGGAAAGCCAAAAATCCGCTGACTGTTTAACTTATACCAAAAAAGAAAGCTTGGAGTAATGAAAACTAATCCGCAGCAAATATACATATGCTGCGGATTTTTTTATGAGTTAAAAAGGTAGTTTTTCACAACTTCCTTCATCTGGTCTTTAGTTATAACCTGGTTAAACCTGACAGGCTTCACTTCAAGTTCCTGCAATGCCTTCGGCGCCCTCGTCTGGGTTTTTTTAGCCAGCTTTTCAAGCAAAATGAATTCGTTTTGGTCCTCAATGTCTTCTTCCCCTAAAGCCTGCAAAACGCTTCTGTTAAACTTATAAGGGCTTGCGGTTGAAGCGATAACGGTTTTTTTAGTATCCTTGGTTTTTTCAACATAATCCATATACACCGCCATGGCAACCGCCGTATGGGTGTCTAGCACATAGGAGTATTCTTCCTCAATTTCCTTTATGGTTTGCAAGGTTTTTTCATCATCAGCAAACCCGCCATAAAGAATCCCCTGCATTTTGGAAAAATGCCCGGGCTCAAGCTGGTATGTGCCATCCGTCGCAAGCTTTTTCATATACTGGCGCACTTTTTCGTCGTCTCTTTCCGCTATGTCGTAAATAAACCTTTCAAGGTTTGAGGAAATCAAAATATCCATGGAAGGTGATATAGTGGTGAAAAATTCGCGGTTTTTGTTGTAAATACCTGTATTTATAAAATCCGTAAGCACGTTGTTTTTGTTTGAGGCGCAAATCAGCTTTGCAACGGGAAGCCCCATTTTTTTAGCGTAATACGCCGCCAAGATATTCCCGAAATTCCCCGTGGGTACCACGATATTTATTTCTTCCCCCAGCTGGATTTCCTCATTTCTCAACAAATCCGCATAAGTTGAGAAATAATACACAATCTGCGGGGCAAGGCGGCCCCAGTTTATGGAGTTTGCGCTGGATAGGTAAAAGCCTTTTTGTTTTAATTCATTTTGGTATTCTTCGTCTATAAAAATCCCCTTTACCCCGTTTTGGGCGTCGTCAAAATTGCCGGATACCGCAATTACGCACACATTCTGCCCTTCCTGGGTCACCATTTGGAGTTTTTGCATTTCACTGACTCCCTCGTGGGGGTAAAACACTATAATTCTTGTGCCCTCCACGTCTTTAAACCCCTCAAGGGCCGCTTTTCCCGTATCCCCGCTTGTGGCAACCAAAATTACAACTTCCCCGTCAAGGTTTACTTTTTTCATGCTCTTTGTAAGAAGATGGGGAAGTATCTGCAGCGCCATGTCCTTAAAGGCGCAGGTGGGCCCGTGCCATAGTTCGAGGATATAAATGTTGTCATCCATTTTATATGTGGGGGCTATTTCGGCAGTTTCAAACCTTTCCTTGTTATATGCCGAATTTACGCACTCCTCAATTTCGCTTTCTTTAAAATCGGTAAAAAATTTGGACAATATCCTTACTGCCCTTTCGTTGTAGGAAATAGCTGAAAATTCCTTGATGTCATCAAGAGTAAACCTGGGAAAAGACTGGGGGACAAACAGGCCGCCGTCCAAAGACAGCCCCTGCACCACAGCCTGTGACGACAATATTGAAACTTGGTTATCCCTCGTACTATTATACCGCATTAAATATTTCCTCCAAATTTATTTTATCTGCCGGCGTGTTCAATACTTCATTATAATAATATAAAATTATCCGGTTGTAAAGTATTTATGGTTTTTAACATATTATACCATTTAGATATTAGTTTGTCCAACTTTTTTATTTTGTAAAATCAGCCCTAAAAACATAAAATCCCCCTCCATTTTGTGAATACTTTAGGGGATTTTATATTTTTATTGAAGATTTGCGCAGTTTAATTGTCCTTCAAAAGCAAATAAATTCCGATTTGGGACAGCCCCAAAAGTATTAGCAGTATATCCATCTGAAAATCGGTGGTCATAAAAAGGATTGGGATAATCCCGATAAGCCTTCCCACATTTATAAAGGTTTCCCGCACCGCCATGCTTTCAATGCGCCTCCGCTGTATGTTTGGAAGCTGGTTTAAGGTTTCATACATAATCGGGGTGTATCCGTTCATTACAAAGGGGACAAAAAAGCTCACCAATACCCCGTAGATGAAAATCGGTGCGGCGGCATTGTTGATAAGTGGGATAAGGCTTACTAAAAACATGCAAACCCCGCCGAACAACAAATACCGCTTGCGCTTTGAGGCGTCAATAAACCTGCCAAGGATAAAGTATGCCAAAATTGAAAAAAGGGACGAGGTAAAGGAATATGTACCGATTAAAAACTCGCTTTTTAGGCTTTTATAGATAAGCACCGGGGGCAAAAACATCATGGCCCCTTCCCTGAAGCCCCTGAAAAGCTCTGAGGACATCCCCCGAAGATAAGCCCTGTTTTTTATAAACAATAAAAACATGGACCTAAAGTAAGTCCTTTCCCCGTTTTGGCTTTTTGGCAGATTTAAGCTTATTAAAAAGGCGGATAAAAACAATAAAAGGGATATGGAAAACACCGTCACATAGCCCTGCTTCCCGCTTAACGCGCCGATTATGGCGCCTGCGGATAAGGGGGCGATTAAGCTTGATATGCTGTTTACCACCCCTTGCGCGCTTAAAAAGGTGTCCCAGTTTTTCTGGGAGTATTCAAAATACATCACGTTATACGCTAAATAGTAAAATCCCGCTGAAACCCCCAAAAGGATTCCCAAATACCATGGATGGTAGGCGAAAAACTCGCCAAAAAGCAAAAGCAGCGCATAGCTTGCCGCGTAGCAGAAAATCCCCGTCTTTAGCGACACCACAACCCCGTACTTTTTGCAAAAAAAGCTGCAGGCGTAAAAGGATAAAAAGGTGAAGGCAAAATGGGGAATGTAGTATAATACCACCCGCTGGATTGATTCGTTATAGGAAAAAATGAACAAGTTTATAAACACGCTTGAAAATCCGCTTGCAAGCAAAAATACACCTTGCACAGTGAGCAGTGTCAGCTGTGCAGGTGTAAGTTCATAATTTAGCGAATTGAATTTTTTCATTCTGGCAAAAATACCCATACACAATCCAGCCTTATGGCTTTATAGCCCAATTATGCTTCTTTGCTCGCCAAATATGCGTTAATTTTATCCACTAATTCCTGCGTATCTACCCCGTGTACCTTGCAAGCCTGTTCAATGCTTTCCCCGCTTGCAGAAGGGCAGCCTAAACAGTGCATTCCAATTTCAAAGAAAAAAGGAGCTGTACCCGGATCTATTCTCAATACATCAGCAATTATGGTGTCCTTGGTTACCTGTGCCATAATATTACCTCCATTCTTTTTGCTTTGTTTAAATTATAGCAATTTTTATATGACTTGTAAAGAAGTTAATCATTAATTTCGAAACTTTTCCTACCTATTTGGTATAAATTATTCCCCTCACAGTCAATTATAACCGTTACGGGAAAATCTTTTACCTTTAGCCTGCGTATGGCTTCTGCCCCTAAATCGTGGTATGCGATAATCTCGCTTTCCTCAACCGATTTGGCCAAAAGCGCCCCCGCGCCTCCTATGGCGCCAAAATAAACCGCGCCATATTTTATCATTGCCTCAATCACGCTTTTGTCCCGCTCGCCTTTCCCAATCATGCCTTTTAAGCCCAGCTCCAGAAGTTTTGGGGTGTAGGCGTCCATCCTGCCGCTGGTGGTGGGGCCGCAGGAGCCAATAATGTGGCCTTCCCTTGCGGGGCAGGGGCCCACGTAGTAAATGATTTGGTTTTTTATATCAAAGGGCAGTTCCTCTCCCCGGTTTAACGCCTCAATCATTCTTTTGTGGGCCGCGTCCCTCGCGGTGTAGATATAGCCTGAAACCAAACAATTATCCCCGGCTTTTAAGGTTTTTACGACATCAATTGTAAGTGGTGCAGTTATTATCTTATTCATACTTCTTCAGTCACTTCATATGTTATTTTTCCCGCAACCCCCGCGGTAAGGTCCGGCCTTTGGGGGTCGGTTACAAAAGCGTTTTTAAGCGCGCGACCAAGGGCGCGGAATACCGCCTCCCAAATGTGGTGGGAGTTTTCCCCTGAAAACACCTCAATTTGCAGCGTACTGCGCGCGCCTTGGGCGAATCCGTCCAAGAAGACTTTTAAATCCTCGCTTAACATGGTTTCGGCAAAGTGAGGGATTTCAACTTTTGAAGAAAAGAAGAAATTACTCCTGTCTTCAAAGCTAACTAACGCCTGCGCCTTTGCCTCGTCGATTATTCCAAAGGAATCCCCGAAGGACAGGGCGCCGGGCTGGCGTTTTAAATATTCCAAAACCGCTTTGCCGAAAGCCTGGCCTAAATCCTCGCAAATTACATGGTTTAGGTTGAATTTATCAAGTTTTACGCTGACTGTGGCGTTAATCCCCCACCTGTATACAAGCTGCTCAATCATATGGCTTAAAAACGGGATGGGTGTGTTTATTTTTTCACGGTAATTATCCGCAATCGGCGGAGGCGCGATTGAAACCAAAATTTCGCTTTCGGTGGATTTGCGCTTTACATTAATCATTATACCACTCCTAACCCTTTTTAAAACAAAATTTTATTCCCTGTCGCTTACAGCCAGCGCATGGGTGTCAAAGCCTTCAACATCGGCTATTTCTTTAGCATAATCCTTCACTTTCAAAAACCCTTCCCTTGTCGCGTACCCTACGGATGAGCGCTTTACAAAATCCAGCACCGATACGCTGGAATAGGTTTTCGCAAATCCGCCTGTGGGAAGGATTGCGTTTGGTCCTAAAAGGAAATTGCAAAGCGTAACCGGTGTGTAGTCGCCAAGCAATATTTCCCCTGCGTTTTTGATTTTTTCCAAAACCTCAAAGGGGTTTTTGGTCATAATTTCCATGTGCTCGGGGGCGTATTCGTTCACAAAATCAATGCTTTCTTCCAAATTTTTTGTTAGCACCACGCCGCCGTAGGTTTTAAAATTGGTTTGCACAAACTCGCGCCTTCTTTGGCTGATTTTTTTAATATTTTCTTTTACAATTTCAATTGCGGCCCTTGCCAGCTCTTCCGAATGGGTTACCAAAAGGGCGGCAGAATCAGGCCCGTGTTCGGCTTCAATCATCCAGTCTAAAGCAACCTTCTTTGGGTCCTGATACTCATCTGCTAAAATAATGCACTCGCTTGGCCCTGCGGGAAGGGATGAGTCGATGTAATTGGCAAGATACCTTTTTGCCGCTGTGGCATAGGCATTTCCAGGGCCTATGATTTTGTGGCACTTGGGTATGGTTTCGGTGCCAAACGCAACGGCGGCAACCGCCTGAATCCCGCCCGCTTTATATATTTCATCAATCCCGATAATTTTTGCCGCGGCTAAAATCGCGTCATCCACTTCCCCCGCTTCATTGGGCGGGGTTACGACCACAATTCTTTCCACCCCCGCGACTTTTGCAGGTATCCCAAGCATTAATAAAACCGAAGGGAAACTTCCCTTTCCCCGGGGCACATACAAGCAAACATCATCCAACGGCGTGGTTTTTTCCCCCACCATTAGGCCTGAGTCGGTGTATGTAAACCAAACCGGCTTGGGTTTTTGCTTTTCGTGAAAAGCCTTTATGTTTTTCGCGGCATACTCTAACGCTTCCCTTGTCTTTGGGGAAAGCCTCTTATAACCTTCCTCAATTTCTTCTTTTTTAACCTTTATCCTGTCAGGGGTTAATTTTACCCCGTCAAATTTTTCAGTGTATTTTAAAAGCGCGCTGTCCCCGTTTAGTTTTATATCCTCAGAAACGCTTTTTGCCAGCTCCATTTTGTCGGTTATGTCGATTTCAGCCCTTTTAATGAGCCTTTCCTTCTCCTTGGGAGAGATACTATCCAACCTAAAAATATTTACTTCCATTTGACAAAACCCCCTGAATTTATATATTAAGTATAATTATAAAATACAGGTGCATAATTTTCAAGAAATTAGCACCAAAAATAATAACAATTTACTTTGGGGATGTTTTGTGCTTTTTTGTGCATAACTATGCAAAAACATTTATAAAATTTTTTATTTGCCAAACTAAAAGGCAAAGCAGGCGAAATTTTATACATTCATCATGCTACATATAAAATTATGTGTTTTAATTGTGCAAAATGCTATATGGCAATTAGTGTAAAATAATTTTGTAAACCTGAAAAATCCACCATTTTCAAGGTGGAAAATTTTTTATGGAAATGTGGAAAAATTAAGTGAATTTCTGTGGATAATGTGGATAACTCTGTGTATAACCTAAAAATCAGGGCTGTTTTAGGTGGAAAAGTAGTGGGATAAGCCTGTGGATATGTGTATAATTATGTTAATAGAAGTTGACATAATCATTTATTTTTAAGGTTAAATTTTTTGGCTTATACACGTATTTATGTGGAAAACTCACTTTGGTTTTTTACAATAAAAATGGGCTTGATAATCTTTTGCATTAGTCAATTTTTTGTGGTTTTCTGTTAAAAAACCATATTGTTTTATAAATTTTATATGCATAAAAATAAATTTTTTAAAAACCAATCCTTTATTGAAAAACACAAAGGGAAAGTTTTTGATTGTTATAAAACCCGTCATCTGATATAATGAAACTAGCTTATTTATTTTTATATAAAGGGGGGCGGGATAATATGGACCAGCTAATTTTAAATCCCGACATATTACTTTGGCTTATATTGTTAGTTGCCTTTATTGTAATCGAGGCGGCTACTGTTAGCCTTCTTACCACCTGGTTTGCCATCGGAAGCCTGTTTTCTTTGGTTTTGGCTTTTCTTGGCGCGCCCTTTTATTGGCAGATTGCGGTCTTTTTCGTGGTAAGCTTTGTGCTTTTAATTTTTACAAAACCTTTTGTGGACAAAAAACTTATGGCAAAAAAAGAAGCAACCAACGCGGACAGGGTTATCGGAAAGACAGGGGTTGTAATCGAGGAGATAGATAACATAAAAGGCACCGGCCAGGTAAAGGTATTAAACCAAATCTGGTCGGCTTCAAGCGAGGAAAATATAAAAAAAGGGGAAAAAGTGATTGTAAAGGATATCAGAGGGGTAAAATTGATAGTTGAAAAACAAAATTAGGAGGTTTACTTATGCCTTATTTGATTGCGCTTATTGTGATTGTTTTTATTTTGCTAATATCCAATATAAAAATTGTGCCCCAGGCAAAGGCCTATGTGGTAGAGCGCCTGGGCGCCTATCAGGCCACCTGGCATGTGGGGCTGCATGTAAAAATCCCGCTAATTGAAAGAGTGGCAAAGGTGATGAGCCTAAAAGAGCAGGTGGTGGATTTCCCGCCGCAACCTGTGATTACAAAGGACAATGTTACCATGCAGATTGACACCGTTATATATTTTCAAATCACCGACCCGAAACTTTATGCCTACGGCGTTGAAAACCCAATGATGGCAATTGAAAACCTGACGGCTACAACCTTGCGAAATATTATAGGGGATTTGGAACTTGACGAAACGCTCACTTCCCGCGACATTATAAATGCAAAAATGAGAACTATCCTGGATGAGGCGACTGACCCATGGGGAATTAAAATTAACAGGGTTGAACTTAAAAACATAATCCCGCCCAGGGAAATCCAAGACGCCATGGAAAAGCAAATGAAGGCGGAACGCGAGCGCAGGGAAGCAATCCTTAAGGCAGAAGGTGAAAAAAAGAGCGCAATCCTTGTTGCCGAAGGTGAGAAAGAGGCCATGATTTTAAGGGCGGAAGCCAAAAAAATGGCTCAAATAAAGGAAGCCGAAGGGGAAGCGGAGGCAATTTTGAAGGTTCAGGAGGCAATAGCCCAGGGGATAAAGCTTCTTAATGAGGCAAACCCCAACCAAAACGTAATTGCCTTAAAAAGTTTGGAATCCTTAGAAAAAGTGGCTGACGGGAAAAGCACAAAAATTATTATCCCCTCGGAAATTCAAAACCTGGCATCATTAGCCGCAAGTTTAAAAGAAATGGTAAAGGAATGAATTTCTAAACGTCAGTCATGTATTATGTAATTTTCAAATTGATTAATAAGTATCCCCCCGTAAAACGGGGGGTTTTTCATTTTCGGGCATAGCCTTGCACACTACAGGCAGAACAAGCGCGTCTTTTGTTGTCCAGAATATTTTTGAAAAATTATAAATAAACTTTTTTACTTTAGATACCGTTCACAGGTTAACCTCTTTTGAGGGGCTACCACGTGGTTTTCACTATGCAAAAAACCTCCAACATAACATTGGAGGTTTTAAAAGAGAACATAAGCTTAAAATGTTTTTAAGGGTTTTTGTATATGTAATATAATTAGAAAAACCCCCTATATATCATAGGGAGGTTTTTCAATTTGGAGTGTAGGAGTTTGTGTTATTGTAGCTGGCTTCTTACTGCCTGCACTTCTTGAGGCTGAGCCATTTGCGCAGGTGTATAATAACCTTTTTGCTGAGCTAGTTTAAATAGCTCATACTGGCTTTGTTCACATGAATTCCTGATTTGGATGATGGTGTTTCTAAGTTCCGGGTTTTGACATTCGGCAATTGTATTTTGATAAAAAGTCAATTCGCTTTTAACACCGGATAGCGCGTCATTTACCATATATTTTTCCTGCATATCCTTATCCTCCTAGTTTAAAAATGACATTAGTTTTTGTTTTGTTGCTTGTGCGTCTTGAACTTGTTTTTGGAAGAAGGCTTTTACCTGGGGGTCGGTTGCCTGCTGTGCGTAAGTTGTGAATTTTTGAATAGCGGTGTCATGGGAACCGATTAAATGACGTAAGTTTTGCAATTCAACTTGGTTTAAATTTGCCATGTAATTACTCCTTTCATTTATTTTCTAACCTTAGTATTAATTAACTTTCAAAAATTATTCATTCTATTTTTTAAATTCCTGTATTAGATTGTGTCAAAACTTTAAAAATTAAACTTGAAAAATTTAGCGCCAAAAACATTAAAAAAACGCTAAAGCCTTAAATTTAGGCCTTCACGGGGGATTGCGGGCGTTTTTATAAAATTTTTTAAAACGCAAAAAAGGCGTGTTTTTCTAAAAACACGCCTTTTTATTAATTTATATATCCAAACAATTAAACCCTTTCGTGGTAGGTTCTCTTTAGCACTTCAAGCTGCTGCTCTTTTGAAAGCTTGTGGAAGTTCACCGCGTACCCCGAAACCCTGATGGTGAGGTTGGGATACTTTGCAGGGTCCTTCATGGCTTCTTCCAAAAGGGATTTATTTAAAACATTCACGTTAATATGGTGCGCCTTTTGATGGAAGTACCCGTCCAACATACTAACAAGGTTTGTAATCCTTTCCCTAGGCTCTTTTCCCAAAGTCTGAGGCACAATTGTGAAGGTGTTGGAAATGCCGTCGTAGCAGTTTTCATAAGGAAGTTTTGCCACGGAATTTAATGACGCAAGCGCCCCTTCATGTTCACGGTTATGCATTGGGTTTGCGCCCGGCGCAAAGGCTTCCCCTGCTTTTCTCCCATCGGGGGTTGCCCCTGTTTTTTTGCCGTATACCACGTTGCTTGTAATGGTCAGCGCTGACAAGGTGTGTTTTGCGCCGCGGTACGCAGCCGTTTTCGCAAGTTCCTTGTTCATGTCTTCCAATAGTTTTACCGCAATTTGGTCAACCCTGTCGTCGTCATTTCCGAATTTGGGGAAGTCCCCTTCGATTTTAAAATCAACAATTATGCCTTCTTCGCTCTTTATGGGTTTAACGCGGGCGTATTTTATCGCAGACAATGAGTCCGCCACAACGGATAACCCCGCCACGCCGAAGGCCATAAGCCTTTCAACTTCGGTATCGTGAAGGGCCATTTGCAGTTTTTCATAGCAGTATTTATCGTGCATATAGTGGATTACGTTCATGGTGTTAACATATAGGTTGCATAGCCATTCACGGTATTTTGCAAACCTATCCATAACCTTGTCGTACTCAAGGTATTCCCCGTCATAGACTTCGCTGACAGGGCCCACCTGAATTCCTGTTTTTTCGTCCTTCCCGCCATTTAGGGATAGGAGTAAAAGCTTTGGAAGGTTGCACCTTGCGCCAAAGAACTGCATTTGTTTTCCGATTTTCATAGCGGATACGCAGCATGCGATACCGTAGTCGTCCCCAAAGCGGGGCCTCATTATGTCGTCGTTTTCATACTGTATGGAGTCGGTGTCAATGCTTACCTTTGCGCAGAACCTCTTAAACCCTTCAGGCAGTTTTTCGGACCATAGCACCGTCAGATTCGGCTCGGGCGCCGGGGATAAATTGTAGAGGGTGTTTAGGTACCTGAAGCTTGTTTTGGTAACCAATGTCCTCCCATCCAGTGCCATGCCGCCTAAGCCTTCCGTAATCCACATGGGGTCGCCTCCGAAAAGCTCGTTGTATTCAGGGGTCCTTAGGTGCCTTGCCACCCTTAGTTTTATTACAAAGTCGTCGATTAGTTCCTGGGCTTCTCTTTCGGTCAAAACCCCGTTTTTTAAGTCCCTTTCAATGTAGATATCCAAAAACGTGGAAGTCCTGCCCAAGCTCATGGCAGCCCCGTTTTGTTCCTTTATAGCGCCAAGATACGCAAAATAAAGCCACTGGATTGCTTCCCTGGCGTTTTGCGCAGGCTTTGAAATGTCATAGCCGTAAGATAGCGCCATTTCCTTGAGTTTATTCAATGAGTCGATTTGCTCATGCAGTTCTTCAAGCATTCTTATGTTTTCTTCGCTCATGTGGTTTTTCCCTAACCGGGCTTTGTCCTTTAGCTTTTCTTCAATCAGCCTGTCCACGCCGTAGAGCGCAACACGGCGGTAGTCGCCGATAATCCTTCCCCTGCCGTAGGCGTCGGGAAGACCGGTGATAATCCCTGTTTTCCTAGCCCTTCTCATTTCGTCGGTGTAAACCTTAAATACACCGTCGTTGTGGGTGGTTCTGTGAATAAACTGCTGTTCAATTTTGTCGCTTAATTTATATCCGTAAGCCTCGCAGGCCTGCCTTGCCATGCGCATGCCCCCGAAGGGGTTTACGGCGCGCTTTAGGGGCGCGTCGGTTTGAAGCCCCACTATAATTTCCTTATCCTTATCTATATAGCCGGGCTTATACGCGGTAAGTCCCGTTACGGTTTCGGTGTCAATATCTAAAACGCCGTTATTTTCCTGTTCTTTTTTAAAAAGTTCCTGTACCTTATTAAAAAGTTCCTTTGTTCTTTCTGTCGGGCCTTCTAAAAAGCTTTCGTCACCTTCATAGGGTGTGTAGTTTAGCATAATAAAGTCCCTGACATTTATCTCATCGCACCATGCGCCTTTTTTGAAACCTTCATACATAATAATTTCTCCCTTCTTAAAAAGCTCAAAAATTCCGTCATAAAACACGCCAACAAGTTTTGAAATTTATAATTTTTTCTAATTATATTTTATACAATTGTTTTTATTATTTCAATATGAATTCTTGCTCATTTACTAGGAATTATTTTTAATTTATTTGTGTATATTTACATATAATTAATATCCTAAATCCTCAAGGCATAAAATAACCTTTATCCTGTCCTTATGCCTTTGGTAAGCTGAAACCACATAGTTGCAGCAAATCCTTGCCTCTGTCTTGCAGCCGTCGTAAATTTGGGGGTTTTGCATTTTTAAAGACACACATAATCCGTCTTCCCTGCATGGGGTCTGGCAGGAAAGCCTTTCGGAATTGGCGGGCGCCGCCACCATTTTAACCCGCTTTATTGCGTCTTCAAAGGAGTCAACGATTTTATTCGCCCCCGCGATAACTATAACGCTTTTGGGGCCGTATAGCATGGCTGCGACCCTGTTTGAGTTCCCGTCAACATTATAAAGGCAGCCGTCACGGGTTATTGCGTTGGCGCTTGTGAAATAGTGGTCGCAAAAAAAGGATTCCCTATATATTTTCTCTATTTCCTCCCTTGTTAATCCTTCCTTATAGCGGTCTAAAAAACGGAAATTCCCATTTTTTAAAAAGTCGATAACCCCGCATTCAAAAAGGCTCATGGACCCGCCGACAGAAACCTTTTCCCCTTCTTTTACAAGGGATTTTACTATGTCTAAAACTTCTTTTTTGTCTTTGGCAAAAAACGCTTTCATATTATTTCTCTCAAGGTTTTTCATACATTCTTTTATGTGAAGCCGCCTGATTTTTTCTAAATTTTTATCCATAATAATCCCCCTCTAAAATTCATAGTAATATGGTAGATTTTATAAACAATCCTCTTTTTGTGTTTATTATAGCATAAAAAATTTGGATTTTGTGTATCCCAAGATACAAAAATAAAAAATCCGCGAAAGCGGATTTTGTAAATTTTGCTCTTTAATTTTGGGATTTTAGCTTAATCAAATCCTTTACCACTTCCCCCGCGGCAATTAGACCTGCCACGGAAGGCACAAAGGACACGCTTCCGGGAACCTGCCGCCTTACGTCACATTTGCGCTTGGTGTCGGGCGGGCAGATACAGTTGGTCTTGCAGGAAGTTTCCTCGCTTTCAAGGGGGGTGAGGGGTTCTTCCTTGGAATAAACCACCTTTAGCTCAGTAATCCCACTTTTCCTAAGCTCCCTGCGCATAACTTTAGCCAATGGGCAGATTGAGGTTTCGTAAATGTCGGCAACCTCAAAGCGCGTGGGGTCCAGCTTGTTCCCCGCCCCCATGCAGCTAATGATGGGGATATTTTCCGCCTTTGCCCGCTTTATTAATAAAAGTTTTGAAGAAACCGTGTCAATTGCGTCAATAATATAACTAAAGCCTGAAAAGTCAAAGTCATTTTGGTTTTCTTTCCCGAAAAAAGTGGTGTGGATATTGACTTTGGCTTTTTTGTTTATGGAAAGTATCCTGTCCTTCATAACTTCCGTTTTGTATTTTCCCACGGTGTCCAAGGTTGCGATAATCTGGCGGTTTATGTTGGTAAGGCACACCCTGTCGTCGTCAAAGAGGGTAAACTCCCCCACCCCGCAGCGGGCAAGGGCTTCCGCCGCAAAGGAACCAACCCCGCCAATGCCAAAAACAGCAACGTGGGAATTTTTTAAAACTTCTATTCCTTCTTTTCCTAAAAGGAGTTCGCTTCTTGAAAACTGGTTTAGCATTTAGTCCTCCATAGCTTAAAATTTATACCGGAACAAATTTATTATATCCAATCCCTTCTGCTTTTTCAAGGCGGATAAATTTCACACTTGACATTTTTGATTACATATTATAAAGTTATGACATATATGATTAGTATATAAATTTTAAAAGGAAGTGGTGAAATGAAATTATCCGCGAAAGGCAGGTACGGCCTTGCTTCCATGATATGCTTAGCGCAGGAATACGGCAAGGATGACTACATTACAATTGTAAGCATATCGGAAAAACTGGGGGTATCCAAAATATACCTTGAACAGGTATTCGCGCTCCTAAAACGGGCTAACCTGGTTGAGTCCACAAAAGGCTCAAGCGGGGGTTATCAGCTTGCCACAAGCCCGAAAAACATTACCGTCTATGACATACTTTCCGCCATTGAGCAGTCCCTTTTTGAAAAGTCAAAAAAATCGCTCTCGGATAGCGCTTCAAACATTGAAAACGCCATTGGAGAGCTAGTTTTGGACAGAATTGACGAGGCAATCTTAAAAGTCATTAACTCCGTCACCTTATATGACTTGTGCGAAAAGGCAAACAGCGCTGATGACAATTTAATGTACTATATCTAAAGCGTTACCGGTCCTCTCTGAAATAGGGCAATCCTAAATGAGCAGGGGGTCGGTTTTTCTTTGACTTTTTGGTGGATGAAATTACCAGCGCCACAATAGTCGCCGCATAGGGAAGCATTTCCACAATGTGGCCGCTTATGGGGATTTTAAAGTCGGAAAGCCTGAAGTATATAATGCTAAGCCCGCCGAAAAAGATGGAGCCAAAGATTGCCTTATAGGGGTTCCATGTGCAAAAGATGATTAAGGCAACCGCAATCCAGCCTCGGCCCGCGGTGATATTTTCCTGCCACATGGGCACTTCCGCCATGGACACATAGGCTCCCCCAAGCCCGCAGAGGGCGCCGCCCAGAACTATGTTTACATATTTATATAAATCCACGTTTATCCCCGCGCCGTCCGCCGCCTGCGGGTTTTCACCCACGGTTCTTAAATTTAATCCGATTTTGGTGTTATAGATATATATGCCAATTACAATGGCGCAGATGTATGCCATATAGGAGAGGATGTTTTGGTTAAATAGTATATCCCCCAAAACCGGGATTTTAGATAAAAGCGGGATTTTTAGCGGTGAAAGGGTTGCTTTCACCTTTTCGGGAATTCTCACAAAATTGGAGCTGTAGCTTGCCCCCACAAAGTTTGCAAAACCCGTGCCAAAAATAGTCAGCGCAAGCCCCGTTACCACATGGTTTGTTTTCATGGTGACGGTCAAAAAGGCATAGATTAGCGCTCCCACCGCGCCGGAAAACGCGGCCGCTGACAAAGCTAAGAACGCGTTTTCGGTGTGCACGCTGACGGAAAAGCCCACCACCGCCCCCATCAGCATCATGCCTTCAATCCCCAGATTGGTATGCCCCGCCCTTTCATTAAGTATGCCGCCTAATGTGGCAAAGAGCAAAGGGGTGGCTGCAATAACCGTGGCAGCCAAAAATGAAACCCAAATACTTGTCATTATCCCAATTCCTTTCAAAACACTTATTTAGTGTTTTCTTTTTTTGAGAAAATAATTTTATAGTTTATGAAAAATTCCGCGCCTAGCACGCAAAACAAAATTAGCCCTTGTAAGATATTCGCAATGCTTGAGGGAATTTGCATTGCGGTCTCTAAGCTTGACCCCCCCTGCAAGAGTATGGAAAACGCAAAGGAGGTTATTACAATCCCTATCGGGGACAATTGGGCAATCCAGGCTATAATTATCCCCGTAAAGCCCGAGCCGTCCGAAAGGCCGCTACTTAATGTCCTGTTTAAGGCGGAGGACTGAATCATGCCCGTCAAACCGCACAAGCCCCCGCTTAAAAAAACCGCCGCAAGCATTACTCTGCTAACCTTAATCCCTGCGTACCTTGCGGTGCTTTCGCTTTCCCCGATTACTGAAATTTCATACCCAAGCTTTGTCTTTTTAAGTAATATGTGAATAATCACCACCAAAACCAACGCAAAAACCCAGCCTATGTGGACCCCTAAAAAGTCCGGCAAAATCGCCTTTTGGGGGAATGTGGCAATGTACTGCATTCCTTTTTTCGACGGGTCCCGCCACGGGCCCGCTTCAAGGTAGTAGATAAACTGCAAGGCAATATAGTTTAGCATTAGGGTAAAAAGGGTTTCGTTGGTGTTAAACTTTATTTTAAAGGGAACCGGGATTAGCGCGTAAAGCCCGCCGCCAATAAACCCGGCAAGGGTCATAACGGTAAGTAAAAGCGGCTGCGGCATGGAATCGGAGTGAAAGAGGGCAAAATAGCTTGCGCAAAACGCGCCGATTAAAATCTGTCCTTCGCCGCCTATGTTCCAATACTTCATTTTAAACGCCACGGAGGTTCCCAGCGCAATTATGGTAAGGGGTATGGTTTTGTGCAAAATCTTAATAAAAGTCCTTTTCTTAAACACGGTTGATATCATGGTTTTGTATGCGTCAATGGGACTGTGGTCAATCACTGAAATTATAATTGCCCCGATAATTATCGCTACTAAAATTGACGCGCCCCGGATAAGCCATGCCTTATATCCCGTGACCTGGGGCTTTCTAACTATTCTCACGCGCTGATACCCCCCTCTTTCATTCCTGCCATAAGTAAACCCAGTTCTTCTTTTGTGGTTTCATTGGAGTATTTAATGCCTGCCACTTTGCCTTCGTATAAAACCAAAATCCTGTCGCACAGTTCTAACAACACGTCTAAGTCTTCGCCCACATAAATTATGGCAACGCCTTTTTTCTTCTGCTCGTTTAGCATTTCGTAAATCGCATAACTCGTGTTCACGTCAAGACCCCTTACGGGATAGGCGGTAACCAAAACATGCAAATCCGCGGATAATTCCCTTCCAACCAAAACCTTTTGAATGTTCCCGCCGGAGAGCAGTTTCACCGGGGTGTTGATGTCGGGAGTCTTTATATCCAACAATTTCACAAGTTCCTTTGCTTTTTCCGCCGCCCCCTGCCTTTTTACAAAAATCCCGGGGGTTTTGTAGTACTCTTTTAAAATCAAATTGTCCACCATTCCCATTGAGGCCACAAGCCCCATGCCCAGGCGGTCTTCCGGGATAAAGCTCATGGATATGCCTTTATCTATGATTTTCCTAGGGTCCAACCCCAGTATGTTTTCGCCGTTATAAATGATTTCCCCGCTTTCAGCCCTCATAAGCCCCGCAATGGTTTCGCAAAGCTCCTTCTGGCCGCTTCCCGCAACGCCCGCGATTCCCAAAATCTCGCCGCCGGACACTGAAAAGGATACATCATCAAGGACCTTCACCTTTTCCTGGTCGCGCACCGTTAAATTTTTTACTTTGAAAACATTTTTGACTTTTTCTGTCTCTGGCCTTTCAATGGACAAGTTCACGCTTCTTCCAACCATCAGTTCCGTAAGCTCGTTGGGGTTGGTTTTATCTTTGTCAAGGGTTTTTACAGCCTGTCCCTTTCTTAAAACGGTTATGCGGTCAGCAATTTCCATAACTTCCGCCATTTTGTGGGTGATAATTACAATGGCGCAGCCTTGGGCTTTCATTTTTCTTAAAATAGAAAAAAGTTTTTGCCCTTCCTGCGGGGTAAGCACCGCGGTGGGCTCGTCCAGGATTAAAATCCTTGCGCCCCTGTATAAAACCTTTATGATTTCAATGGTCTGTTTTTCGGAAACACTCATTTCATAAACCGGCTTTTCCAAATTCACCTCAAAGCCGTAGTCCTGTGTGATTTTTTTTAGTTTTTCATAAATCTTCTTTTTATTTAAAAAGAACTTTTCGTCCCCGCCCGCGATAATGTTTTCCGCCGCGGTGTGAACCTCCACCAGCTTAAAGTGCTGGCTGACCATGCCGATTCCCATTTTTATGGCGTCTTTGGGGGAGGAAAAACGCACTTTTTGGCCCCTGACATAAATTTCGCCCGTATCCGGCGTGTAAATCCCTGAAAGCATGTTCATAAGGGTGGATTTCCCTGCGCCGTTTTCCCCCAAAAGGGCGTGGATTTCCCCTTCCAATACCTCAAAGGACACGTTTTCATTTGCCACCACCGGGCCAAAATATTTTGATATATTTTCCATTTTAATAGCCGTGTTTCCCATTAAATCCTCCATCCGTCCCTTTGGAACTTTTTTGGGTATTATCCTTTATTATAATGTTTAATGTTTTTTATTAAAAATAACAAGTATCGGGGCACTTTCATGCCCCGATATTAATATTTATTTATCTTGGGATTATCTTGCGATTTGGCCGATAACGTTTTCGTTTAGCCAGTTCATTTCATCGCCAAGCAATTGTTCGTCAGTTAGCTTTTCTCCTTCTTTAGCGATGATGTTGCCTTGGTTATCCTTGATTGGGCCTGTGAATACGTCCCATTCGCCGGAGATAATCCTTTGTCTTGCTTCTTCAACTTTTTCAGCCGCGCCTTCAGGTGCAAGGGCTTCGTTTAATGGCGCAAGTAGTGTTACGCCGCTGTCTAGGCCTTCCCAGTAGCTGATTGGCTTCCATGTGCCTTCCATAGCGCTCTTAACCTGGTCAACATAAAATTGTCTCCAGTCCCAGATAGCTGATGTAATTGTTGCTTCAGGAACAACCTTTGACATATCTGTGTGATAACCGATACCCCATACGCCGCGTTCCCTAGCAGCTTCCTGGGGAGCAACGGAGTCTTGGTGCTGCGCGATTACATCGCAGCCCTTGTCAAGCAAAGCGATTGCTGCTTGTTTTTCTTTCGCGCTGTCAACCCAGTCATGGGTCCACATAACTTCAACTGTTGCATTGGGGTTTACGGATTGAACGCCTAGTGCAAAAGCGTTAATACCCCTGATAACTTCAGGAATTTCCATAGCTGCCACATATCCGATTTTGTTTGTCTGTGTCTTCAAACCTGCAACTATACCGGATAGATATCTTGCCTGATAAATCCTTCCAAAGTAGTTTCCAAAGTTTTTATCGTTCATTTTGTAACCTGATGCATGCATGAAGATAACATCCGGATATTTTTCAGCCATCATTTCTGTCCCGTCCATAAATCCGAAAGAACAGGTAAAGATCATTTTGCAGCCTTCATCAATTAGCTCTTCAATTGCGCTAACTGTTTCTTCAATTGTTTCCCCAACGGATTCTTTGTAGTATGTTTTAACGCCTAGTTCTTTTTCAATAGCAAGCCTTCCTTCGTTATGGGAATAAGTCCAGCCGCCGTCGCCGATTGGCCCGACATACACAAACCCGACTTTGAAGTCTTCTTTTGATTCTTGAGGTTTAGCACTTTCCTGAGGCTCTACGTTTTTCTTTGCGCATCCCGCAAGTGCTAGGGTAAATAGCATTACCACGGTGAGTAATAGGGACAAAAGTCTTTTGTTCATCTTTTTACCATCCTCCAAATATTTATTATGGATATTACATCCTTTTGCAACAAAGACTATTATAACTTATATATTGATAATTTTCAACAATTTTTACTTTATATAAATTGCATAAAAATTCGTGGTGCAAGTATCAATTTATTGACTTTTGGCCTTACATTAAATCATTGGATTACGCCCGTCGTGGTTCTTACCTCAAACACTCCGCCCGCCGCGGTATTTGCGTTTTTAACCCTAAAGGTAACAGTTACTTTATCCTTGCCTTGGGTAACCTCTTTTGGGATTGCGTAGAACACATAGAAGGAGGAGTTGGGCTTGTTGTTGTTGAGAGTCTGTTCCCCGACTTTTACCCCGTCTACTAAAATGTCGAAATTCCTTGTGTATGAAACCCCGTTTTTATTAAACGGCGTGTCGCTTCCCCAGTATACCACATACAGGTAGTTGTTATTATCCGGGTCCACCATCATGTCATAACTAAAGAATGAGTCGGATGAACCCCACGCGTCGCGCCATCTGTAAATCAGGCCGCCGCTTTCAAAATACCCGTTGTTGCTGTCTTTAGATTGCAAATTGTGCCCGATTTCATCCTGCTGCCCGTCTGGGATAACCGAGTCAATGGTGATATCATTTAGCTGCTTTTCAAAGGCCGAGGGGTTTGTGTTCAAATACCAGTAAACGGTGTAAAACTCATGGTGTACCGCAAAGAAGGGTTTTAGGGTTACCGCTTTTTTATTGGACGTATAATCCGGGCCAATCTCAAAGGTAAGGGTTTCTTCGTCTTTTAGTTCAATATGGCTTAAAATATCGTCCTGGCAAATCAGGGTTGGCACATATGTGGTTGTGGAATCCAGCCCTGTTTCCTTTTCAACCGTATCGTTTGGAAGGCCTTCGCTTCCAAACGCCCCTGCCAAAACAATGGGGCCGTAGGTAAAGGCAATCTTATTGGGGTTGTCTTTTGCAACGTATTTTTGAAGTGCCATGGGTAGGGTAACTTCAATTACATCCCCTGCCTGCCATTGTTTTGACAATGTGATATAATCATCATTTCCAATGTTTTCAACCGATTCACCGTTTACATATACTAAAGGGGTTCCTGCCAGCCACTTGGGTTTTCTGATTTTAATATTCGCAAAGGCATTCCCTTCCTCAACGGTAAGCGTTAGTTTATCACCATAGGGGATATCACTTTCCTGTCTTAGTACGATTCCCTTATCGCGCCATGTGAGGCGGGATGAAATAAACAAATTCACATATAAATCATTTCCTGATTTAAAGTAAATCCCTTTTGCGTATTTCGCGGGGTTTTCCATCCCGGTCCCGGTGCAGCACCAGAAGGAATTATCATGGGTTCCGTAAATCCTGTAATGCCCTTGCAGGGTTGAGGTAAAGTAGGTTTTGTTTCCAGTTAGCGGGTCTTGGGACCCAAGAATCTGGTTAAATAGGGCATTTTCAAAATAGTCCATGTATTCCTTCTTTTGTTCCCATGTGTACAGGTGTTCTGTCAGTTTAAGCATATTATTGGTGTTACAGCTTTCGGCGGTTTTAATTCCCAAAGTTTCCGCGCCCAATGCCTCAAAGTGCTCGGAAATGCTGTTTCCGCCAAAAACATAGGAACGGTTTTTAACAACGGTGTCCCAGAAGAATTGCGCCGCGGTTTTGTAATTTGTCATATCCGGGTCGTTTTCATAAATGGAGGCCGCGCCAATTATTTTTGGAATCTGGGTATTAGCATGGTATCCCGTGAGGTTATCCTGCTTTCTTGAAAGAGGGTCTAGGATTTCGTTATGGGTAAACCTCTTGGCAAGTTCAAGATAGCTTTCATTTCCCGTTATATCATAAAGCTCTGCAAATACCTCATTCATTCCGCCGTGTTCACAATTTAGCATTCTCTGAACCTGGGCGTCGGTTAAATTGTCAAGGCCTGTCTTTGCCCAATTTGCAAATTTAACCACCACATCCAAAGCTTTTTTGTTCCTGCCGTGAATGAATGCGTCAATTAAGCCCTGATAGGTTTTGTGAATGTTGTACCACGGAACCCAATATCCCGCAAGGTTAAACTTTTCAGCGGAGAAGTTTCCACTAAATACCTGCCTGAAGGGGGTTTCTTCCACGCCGCCGATATAGCCGTTTCCGTATTCACTTTGGATGTAAGCAAGTTCATCTATGATATAGTCAAGCCTTTGCTTAAACTCTTCATCCCCTGTTGCCGCATAAAAGAGGGATACCGCGCTTAAATAGTGTCCTAGCGAATGGCCCGAAATCTGCATGGACTCCCATCCGCCGTATCTTGCTTTTTTAGGGGTCAAACCCGCCGCCTCATAATATGGGGCAATAAGTCTGTCCATGTCTAAATCTTTTAGATAAGCTGCACCTACGTTTTGGCTTTCTAAGAAAATGCCGTCTAGAAGCTTGACATCGCCAAGGCTGAAAAAGCCCGCCTCATTTGCTTGTATTTCCCTTTGAACCACTTGTGATATTGGCTGCATGTTCTTTCTCCATATAAAAGATTTTGCCAGATAAGTCCCGCCCCCGCTTGGTTTATCCAATGAAAGCTCAAAGCTGGCCTCATTTTCCAAACTAAATTCCTTAATGCTCATGCTCTCTAATTTTCCGTCCAATCTATAAAGCCCAAGCATTGCGTATAAATTTTCAGGGTTTTCGGCTTCCACCTTGATTGAGCTTACAATTTTGTCCGGCAGGTTGAAAATGTCCGAACTTACTTTAAACCCTTCCACAAGGGACCTGTCCTTATAGGTTATATAGGCATTTACGCTGTATTCTTCCCCTGATACATAAACCTTGCCTTCCACAATCATGTGTTCAGCCACTTCAACCGTATCCTGTTCCCAATAAGTTTTAGCAAAGGCCACAAGGCCGTTTTCATATGTAACTTCCACCCTTTTAGGCAATGTTACAACCGGACTTTCGGTGTAAATATAAACATCCTCAACCCTTGAGACTTTGCTTGCGGTCTCTTTTAGGTTTTTCCTGATTTCCGATAAATCCATTTTATAGTTGTAAATCTGGATTTCATCAATATTTCCTAAAAAGTTGGGGTCGCTGTATTGACTTTTACCCAAATAATTATATATGGTATTCCCTAAGGATGAGGGCCTCAAGGTCATGGCTTTGTTGTTTGCCATTTCTTTCCCGTCGATATATAAAGCGGCTGTGCTTCCTTCCAAAGTAATGGCAAAGTGGTACCACTGGCCGTCAATTAAGGGTGAGGTTACACTAACCCTTTGTTCTCCCGAATTCCCTCCCGTGGTTATGGCAAATACCATTCTCCCGTCAGCGCTGTAGGGGGTAAAGAACATATTTACGTTAGTGTTATTCCCAAAGTCAAATACCCTTGCCCAGCTGGATAGGGAATCCTGCTTAAACCAGCCTGTGATTGTAAAGCTGTTTAGGCTTGATAAAATCCCCTGAGGAAGCAGGGCATAGGATGAGCCGTCCAGGTGAAGGGAATTTCCCTTTTGGCCCTTTTGGAATTCCACATTCCCAAAATACGTTATCCCGCCTTCGCCTGAATTGTCCAATGAATAATAATAAACCCTGCTACCGTAAGTTTTTTCCTCCGTTGTGTACCGCACATTTATTGTCAAGCCTTCGCCTGGCACTGTTTTTGACAAATCCTGACTGCTTGAGTCAAGGTAGTAAACCGTGCCGTCCTTTTCTATTATCCTTGGGGCATTATATGTGAAGGTATCATTAATTCTCCACTTATATAACTTTTGTTTTTCAATATTTCCCTCAAAATCGTAGTTTACGGTTACTTCCGCTGTATTTCCCTCTAAATATTGGGCGCATAAATCTGTTATAAAAATATCCGTACCGCTGTTTGTCCACACACCGACTCTTGTAATTTCGCTAAAGCTGGTCCTAAACCCGTGCCATCCTGATTTGCCCGTGATTGGGTCAGACCCTGATGTAATTAGTGTTCTCTGACTTTCGTCAAGTTTACCCCCGATATATGGGGTCATATAAATTTGATAAAGTGGGTTTGACGACCCTTGGGGTTCGGTGTCTATAATTTGTTCCACCTTATAGCTTGTGTATCCTTCCCTTAAGCCGCTTTGGGGGCGGTTTTTCCACGTTAAGGTGCTGTTATGCACAATGCTGTTGCCGTCGCCCCTGGCGTTTTGGGTGTAAAACACATTTTCCGAGCCACCCCATGAGCTGTTTATGTACAAAGCCGCGCCAACGCCAGCCCATGCAGAAAGCCCGTCGCCGCCAAACACTACTGCGTTGTTTGAAGCTGTGATATTGGCTTTGACATGCAAATCATACTCAAACTTTACCACTCCCTTAAAGCGCGCACCTAAGGGAATTGGGGTGGTAGCATTTAGGTAAAAATCGCCGAGGTAGTACGAGTCATAAACCTTTTCTTCTTGCGCAAATGTTTGCGCGGGAAACAGCCCTAAAATTAGAACAAAAGATAAAAATAGTGCCACAATCCGGCCAGTTTTCATTTTTTACACTCCCTCTGCTTTTTAGGATATTCAATGACACAATCATTTTATCAAATATTGTATTTTGTAGCAATACTTTATAAAAATAAAAAAAAGGGGAAATCCCCCTTTTATTGAGTCATTGCCAATATATCCACCACTTTAGCCTTATGGCAGAAAAATTGCCATTTAAGCCCACCCCTCGCTTTATTTTAGCATTCTATCAACCGTAATTGCGACGGGCTCTAATTTTTTATTCCAGACAAAGGCCCTTGTTTTATTGATGTCAGCGCCGGGCAAAGTCAGGCTGACCACATTTTCCTCTCCTTCTAAAGCTACGGTTTTAGTTTTAACCTTTACAAGTTTACCCCCATCATATTCCGCAATGGCAAACAAGAGTTCCCCGCCACAATTCCCAATTATGGCATATTTCACTGTCGCGCCGCCCGTTTCATCATCCATAATATGGGCAATTTTTAAATCATCAATCAGCGAGATGTTTTTCATGTGTATATATACATTAACCTGGTATCTTTTGTTAAATACCCTGACATACCCAATTTCCATATTGAATGTGCCGCGCTCCACAGCGGGTGAAACCATCCACTCATAAATTCTTGCCTTCCCCACAAGGCCGTTTTCAAAAATTACGTCAGCGGTTTGGGGCTTGTAGTAATTTTCTTTTAGCATATGGATTTCTTTGACTTTTTCAACCCTCGCGGCGGTTTTTTCCATGTGAAGGTTTACTTCATCCGCCGACATAGCGTATGGGAATATTTCAAATTCATCAATGTTTCCGTTAAAATAGGGGTCGGGATACTGGCTTTTGCCTATGAAATTGTTTGTGGTATTGCCTAAATCTTTTGGTTTTAGGCTAAACACCCTGTTGCTGCCTGTTTCTTTCCCGTCAATATACAGTGTTGCAACATTTTTCTCCAAGGTTATGGCAAAATGGTACCACTGCCCCTCAAGGAAGGGATAATATGTGGTGATTCTCTGTTCCGCGCTGCTACCACCTGTGGTCATGGCAAATACCACAAAGCCGTCGGCGCTTTTGGGGGTTAAAAACATATTTACCGTTTGGTTGTTCCCAAAGTCAAATATCCTTGCCCAGCTTGAGAATGAGTCGGCTTTAAAAAAGCCCGTGATGGTAAAATCCTCTAAATTGCTCATTAAGCCGCCCGCAAGTTTCGCGTATGAATTTGTGCCGTCTAAATGAAGGGAATTCCCCTTCTGCCCTAACTGCAGTCCTGTGTTTCCGAAAAGTTCCACGCCTTCTTCCTCACCGTCAAAAGACGCATAAAATACCCGCCCCCCTTCATTTGGGTTTTGGCTTTGGTATCTTACGGTAAGCTGCGTATATCCCGAAACAAGGGCGGAAAGCTCATCCTCACCGGATACTAAATAGTATAAGGTATCATTATATTTTAAAGTTTTAGGAGCGTTATATTTAAAGGTGTCCGAAACCCGCCACCGGTAAAATTTCATATCAACAGGCTCATCGTCAAGTATGTATTCCACTGTGACCGTTGCCAAATCGCCTTCCAAATATTTTGCCCTAAAATTATCAACCTGGATAACAGTCCCGTAATTTGTCCATACCCCGATTTTTGTGATTTCCGCAAAACTGGTCCTGAACCCGTGCCAACATTGCAAATTTGTTCCCGGGGCGGTGCCTGTGGTAATCAGGGTTTTTTCAAACAAACGACCTCCCGCATAAGGGGCCATGTAAACTTGGTAAACACCGTTTCCGTTTTCAATTTGCTGCCCGGTGTCTATATAAAATTCCACATGGTAGCTGGTAAACCCCTCTTTCAGTCCGCTTTCGCCCTGGTTTTTCCATTTTAATGTACTGTTATGTACCTGTCCAATTCCGTCGCCCTTGGCGTTTTGGGTGTAAAACACATCTTCAGAGCCGCCCCATGAGCTGTTAAAATAAAGCGCCGGCCCTACCCCTGCCCACGCGGAAAGGCCGTCGCCGCCAAAGACCACGGATTATTCCCGCTTGTAATATTTGCTTTTACATGAAGGTCAAACTCAAACAAAAACTTTCCTTTAAACCTTGCCCCAAGCGGCACGGGCGCTGTGCCGTTTACGCCGAAGCTTCCGATGTAATACCAGTCAAATGAGTCCCCGCTGGTTGCCCCGCCTGGGAACGAAACTGCAAAAACAGTTAATGAAAGAAAGCTAAAAACCATTGCAAAAACTAAAAGCGAGTATAAAACTTTTTTCATTTTTTCACCCCCGCTATATTTTATCCACATTACATCTTATTGCAATTTTATCAAATACTCCCATTTATTTCAATAAAAAACCGGAGGGCAAGCCTCCGGTTTTTTATTTAGTTTTCAATCACGCTTACTGATACTATTTTGCAGTTTTCCTCTTTTGTGTAGGGGATTTGGGCGCTGAAATCTTTTCCTTTTTTAATTTTTGCGCCCTTTATGTTTGTTTTAATCAGTTTTCCGTCTTCATCAAGCTGGTTTATGAATATGGTTAGTTTTTTATCCCTTAACGTGGGGTTTTTGATTTTTACATTGACAAAACCGCTGTAGACTTCCTTTTCAATTTCAAGAAAAGGTTTATAATTCGCCGCTTCCTCATCGCTTAGGGCAAAGGGCAGAATTTCAAATTCGTCAATTTGCCCGTTGAAATAGGGGTCTTTATATTTTGATTTTCCCAAATAATTTACAGTGCTATAGCCTATCTCGGACAAAGAAATGTTAAAATCGTCCCGCCTTGCGGCAAGTTGCCCGTCAACAAACATTTTTATTGCGCTTCCTTGCTTTGTGATTAACACATGCTGCCATACGCCTGCCTTTAGCGGCTCTTGGGCAATGAGGCTGTATTTCCCGCCGGCGTAAATCTCAAACCTCAATTTATTGTCCCCGTCCGCCGCGGTGAGCATTGCGTAATTTCCCGTATCATAGCCTATGTCAAAAACACGGGCCCATCTGTCGAGTGTATGGGGCTTTACAAAAACGCTTATGGTAAAGTCCCTCACCCCATAGGTTATGCCGACAGGAAGCCTTACATAGGATTCGTTCCCGTCAAGGCTTACCGCCCTTCCGTATAAGCCTTCCACAATTTCGGCGTTATTGTAATCCTCTATTTCTTCCCCTGTAAAGCGGTATTCTTTTGGTTTTATTTCACCATAAGCCGAGTCCGAATAAACCAAGAAGGAGTCAACAAAACCCTTAAAATCCCCGCCCAGCTTATTTAGGGTTTTAACTTCACCGTTTCCGCCGTCATTTCTCAATGAGTCCAAAGTAAAATCAAGTTTTCCGTTTAATATTTCTTCCCCGTTTTCAAAAATTTGGACATTTCCTTGGTTGATTTTTATTTTGATATTTGTCCATGTGTTTTTCAAAATTTCCCTGTCTGCATAAAGGGCGGTTTCAACACCGTCTTTTATTAGGCCAAACGCGGCCCTGCCCCCTTTGCTTGGGGAAAAGTACACATAGGCCTCTGGCGCGCCCAGGGTAATCAGCCTTTCATTATCCCCGCCCGTCCATTTTAAGCTGATTTCATAAATTACATCCTTAAAGTCGGAGATTTCGCTTCCGAACAATATGTAACTGCCTTCATCAAGTTTTACAATCCCGCTTTTCCCGTCATCATAATCAATGTAGGGGATATTCCCCCTGAAAATCCCGATGGATGAAGAAAAAGAGTCAATAGCGTAGTCGTGTTCTTTATAGAATAAAAATTCGGAAAACAAATTTTGGGTAACTTCCGGCCTTCTGTTTATAAAATCCTGGCTGGGGGTTCTTCCGAAGGCCACGGTATTTGAAACCTTCAAATTGTCCCCGATATAGTCCCCGTCCATCATGCCGAAGCCAAAAACCTCTGTTTTGCCGCCAAACTCGGCGCTGCCCCTTGCAACGCCGTTATCCCTGATTATTGCCTGACCTGAAATTTTGGCGTGTTCCATTACTTTTGCGTTGCCTGACACAACCACGTTGTCCGTCACTGTGGCATAGTCCCGCACTTTCGCGTTTCCTTCCACTAAAGCGTTTCGCAAAACGCGGGCATGGCCTGACACAACCGCGTTATCTTTTACCACCGCGTTGCCTGACACAACCGCATAATCAAGTATTCTGGCATTCCCCAAAACCCGGGCGTTATCCAACACCTGGGCATTTTTTGCCACATACGCGGTGGGCGCGACATAAGCGGTGTCAGCCACCCTGCCCCCGCCGTTTGGGTGAATTTTTTCGCCCTTTATGGGTTCTTTTGTTTCATAAGGCTGGGCCCCTTTGATTTTTACCTCGTACAAATACCTCTGCTTTGCCCTGTCTATGTTATACTGGGTTGCTTCCGTAACGTCAAAAGTACATACGGGATAAAATTCGTCGGGCGTTGCGCAAACCACCAAATATACCTCGCCCGCATTTGGCGGTATATCAATGCTCATTTCCCCTTCTGAAAATAAGGGCGAGTAATTTATCTTTTTGTTTGCGTTATCCACAATTACCAGGCTTGCCCTGAAATCCTGGTTTGAGTCATTCATGTGCTTTACCCCGTAAAGCTCTACGGCCACCTTGTTATCTTCGGGCAAAAGCCTGATGGCGTTAAATCCCCCCTGCATGGGGGCGTATTCCAAAGGCACCCTCCAAAAGCCCTCTTTGTCAGGCACCCTTTCCAGTTCGGGGTAGATATACCTTGTATCCATTGTCCCGTTTTGAATCCATTCGTTTTTTAGCTGTATGTATTTATCCCGCATTTGAAAATCCAACACAGCGGCGCGCCTTGCGTAGTCCCCTAAAACATCCTTAAAATCAGCGCTTTCGGGCAAAAGCCTTTTTATGGTGTCAAAGGGGAACTCATCCTGTATGGACTCTTTCCAAAACCTTGAGTTAAAGTATTCCCCCACAATTTGCGGGTTTTCGTCAAAATACGCCGCCAATAACCAGCAGTTGTAATAGTTTTTGCCGTGGGGGAAATAAAGGTGGTTGTAGCTTAAGGTATTGGCGCTTAAAGTCGTGCCGTTTTCCCTGTGGTGGAATTTCCCGCTCATGTAGTCGGCGTACATTTCCCAAAATGGGCCGGAGGTGGGGTTGTTGTTGGCAAAGCCGCCCCCTGAATGGAGCTGGCACACATGGGCAAACTCATGGGCGATGACATAGGAATTGGTAAAGGCGGCGTATTCCACCGCGATATAGCCAATCATTCCGTTATCCAGCCATTTTGTGCCCTGGTACGCATAGCCCGACTGGTGCTGTGAAAGCCCCGTCTGGGTAATATACACGCACACTTTATATTTGGTTTTGTCAGCGTTTTCGTCCCCGTACACTACTTGCGTGGGCTCGTTGAATTTTAGTTCGTTCACATAATAATCGCAGATTTCTTCAAGCAAGTTTAAAAATTTTTTCACTTCTTCCCTGTTTACATTCCCCGAATTTCCCCAGATTGCGTGAAAACGGCGGGAGTATTCCCGGTTTATGTCAGGGTCGGATAAATCATAATACCAGTCCACGGTTTTATATTCCTCATCCAAAGCCGCCCCTGCCGCGGGGAACGCGGAAAACACTATCATTATGGCCAATACGGCACAGATTAACTCTTTTAACATAACTACCCACCTTTTTAGATTTTTATCCACCGGACATGCACGCACACTTCATTTACGTTTATCGCGGTGTAATGTTCTATGGCAAAAGAAATATTTTTAAAAACTTCCCTTGCCACCTCATTTATTTTATACCCGTAAAATATGCCAATCTCAATATTTATCTTAACCCCGTTTGGAAAATTTTCAATGTTTAATTTCCCTACTTTACAAATTCCTCGGGTTTTATTTACTTCATAAAGGCAAATTGTAAAAAGCACCCGCTTTGAAATTTTATATTCCCCAAGATAGCTGTAAGTGGGCCTGATTACCGTCTTTTCAAAAACGGGAACATCTTCCCCGCTTCTTATTTTAAAAAAGGCTTTTACAGAGCTTATAAAATAGCCCGAAAAATCCTTTTTAACCTCAAAAGTGGGAACGGGGATTATGTGCTTTCCTTCTTTTTTGCGGGACTCCAGCGCGGATTTGATTTCTTCCTTTGTGGCGATGTCTTCGATTTTTATAACACGGGATGGGCTCGGTAGCTTCAGCCTGTTTGCGATAAAACCCGCCATTTTTTCGCTTGTTGCCAAAATTAAAACCTCTGTGGGCATGTACTTTTCCAATACTTTTGCGACCTCGTCCCTGTGGGAGTCGTCCATAAAAAGCGCACGCTTAACAGAGGCTATTTTGGTTTTTTCTCTTTTAGCCGATTGGCCTGCAAGTATTTTGTTTTCGCAAATCAAAAGGCCGTCATCTATGATGTATTTGATATTGTTCTTAAAAGCAACTGCCGCTGCCCGGTAGCTTTTGCCCGTCCCCGAGGCACCAATTAAGGCAGTTACTTTCATTTATTTTCACCTTTGCGTTTGCCGATTTTATAAGATAGCGTCATTAGGGAGTCACTTAGGTGCACGTTTTCAATTTCCACGCCTTCTACCGCCATGTGCAAATCCATGTTGGAGAAATTCCAAATGCCCCTAATACCCAGGGATGCCAATTTTTGCGCAACTTCAACTGCCACGTTTTTTGGAATTGTAAGGATTGCAATATCGGGTTTTTGTTTTTGGAAAAACTCGTCAATGGTGTCCATATGGGAAACGGTGATACCGTTTATTACCTTGCCAACCACATCGGGGTTTATGTCAAAAATCCCGATGAGCCTGTATCCGCGCTTTTCAAAAGAACCGTAATTGGCAATCGCCCTTCCTAAATTGCCCGCGCCTATTATAATTGTGGTGTGGTTTTCGTTTAAGCCCAGTATATCGCCGATTGCCGCCTGAAGCTGGCTTACGTTGTAGCCGTAGCCCTGCTGCCCAAACCCGCCGAAGCAGTTTAAGTCCTGCCTTATTTGGGAAGCGGTAACCTGCATTTTTTCAGCCAGCGCTTTTGAGGAAATCCTTACAATGCCGCTTTCTTTTAATTCGGTTAAATATCTGTAATATCTAGGCAGCCTGCGAATGACAACAAGCGAAACATCTTTTTTCATCTCGCCCATATCCGACCATCCCTCCTTATTTTATTTTAAGCCCGCAAATTATTTAATGTTTTCTAGCACATATTTAGCGTAGTCAATTGTTGTGGCGCCGTTAGAACGGCCGGTTACCACAAGTTTTCTTTCTTCATACATGCACTTGTCAAGGGCTCTTGCTAACTTTTGGGCTTTTTCGGTAAACCCGATATGCTCTAAAAGCATAACGGAAGCCCTTATCATGCTGGAAGGATCCGCGTATATGTCCCTGCCTTCCTGAACCATTCTCGGGGCGGAACCGTGGATTGCTTCAAACATGGCATAGCGTTTACCAATATTCGCGCTTCCCGCGGTGCCTACTCCCCCTTGGAATTCCGCCGCCTCATCGGTGAGGATGTCCCCGTAAAGGTTTGGAAGTACAAACACCTCAAAATCCGTGCGGCGTTTTTTGTCGATTAGCTTTGCGGTCATTATATCAATATACCAGTCGTCAAAGGTAATTTCAGGATAGTCTTTTGCCACTTCCCTGCACACGTCTAAGAAAAGGCCGTCGGTGGTTTTTACAACATTTGCTTTTGTAACTGCGGTAACCCGCTTTCTCCCTGTCTTTCGCGCATGTTCAAAGGCTGCTTTAGCAATTCTTCTGGAACCTTCCAAAGTGGTCACGCAAAAATCCATTACCAAATCGTCGCACACCTTAATCCCGTCAGAGCCTAATGCGTAGCTTCCCTCGGTGTTTTCCCTGAAGAACACCCAGTCAATGCCCTCATCGGGCACTTTCACGGGCCTTACATTGGCAAAGAGGTCAAGTTCTTTGCGCATTGCCACGTTGGCGCTTTCAATGTTTGGCCACGGGTCCCCCTGCCTTGGTGTGGTGGTGGGGCCCTTTAAAATAACATGGCATTTTTTAAGCTCTTGTAAAACATCTTTTGGAATTGGGCTGTTTTCCTTGACCCTGTTTTCAATGGTAAGTCCGTCTATCACCTTGAAAGTTATTTTCCCGCTGTTTTTTTCCTCTTTTAAAAGTTCTTCCAAAATCATGTGGGCAGCATTGGTGATTGAGGGTCCGATTCCGTCGCCCCCTACAATACCAATGATAATATTGTCAAGCTTGGAGTAGTCGGTAAAATCCTTTTCTTCGTTGATTTGCTCAACCCTTTTTAGCTGTTTTTCCAAAAGCAGTTCAAATTTTTTTGAAGCTTCCTTTATGATTTGTTCATAATTTTTCATGCTTTTTGTCTCCTTGTATAATTTAGTAATCCGCCTTCCTTTATGATTTCTTTTTGCCTTTGTGTCAGCGGAAGGGCTAGTTTATATTCTTCGCCTTTTGTTAGGTTTTTAATAATAACCTCGCCCTTATCCACCTGGCTTTTAGCCTCATCTATTAGCAGTTCGTCATCCACATCAATTTTGTCATAGTCTTGTTCATTTATAAAGGTTAGCGGCAATATGCCCGAATTAATCAGGTTTGCCATGTGAATCCTTGCAAAAGATTTTGCCAATACCCCTTTGATACCAAGGTATAGCGGAACCAATGCCGCATGCTCTCGGCTGCTGCCCTGTCCGTAGTTGGAACCGCCCAAAATAAACCCGCCGCCGTTTTCCTTTGCCTTTTTGGGGAAGTTTTCATCACAAGGTGTCAGGCAGTAGTTTGAAAGATAGGGTATGTTTGACCTGTAAGGCAGCAAATACGCGTTAGACGGCATAATGTGGTCGGTGGTAATATTGTCCCCAAGTTTTATTAGCACTTTTCCTGAAACTTTTTCAGGAAGCGGCACGTTTACCGGGAAGGGGGCAATGTTTGGCCCTCTGACCACTTCAACATTTGAGCCGTCCTGTGGCGGTGGCACGATTAGGTTGTCGTTTACGTCAAATTTTTCAGGCAATGCCACTTTAATTTCATCTTTTAAATATTCGCTTGGGTCGGTTAAATACCCTGTTATTGCCGACACCGCCGCGGTTTCCGGGCTTACAAGGTAGACTTTCGCGCTCTTTGTCCCGCTTCTTCCCTCAAAGTTTCGGTTAAAGGTGCGCAAAGACACCGCGTCAGTCCTTGGGGCCTGTCCCATGCCGATACACGGGCCGCAGGCGGATTCCAAAATCCTTGCCCCCGCGTCAATCATAATCGCAAGCGCCCCGTTTTTAGCCATCATGTTTAGCACCTGCTTTGAGCCCGGTGAAATAACAAGGCTCACGTCAGGGTGTACGGTTTTGCCTTTTAGGATTTGGGCAACTTTAATTAAGTCCATATATGAGGAATTGGTGCAGGAGCCGATTGCCACCTGGTCAACTTTAACTTTGCCAATGCTTTTTACTTCTTCCACATTGTCGGGTGAGTGGGGTTTTGCCGCCAACGGGGAAAGCTTTGACAAATCTATGGTTAATTCTTCGTCGTATTCCGCCCCTTCATCGGGTAAAAGTTCCACAAAGTCCTCTTCCCTTCCTTGGGCTTTTAGGTACGCATAAGTATTTTCGTCGCTTGGGAATATGGAAGTGGTTGCCCCAAGTTCCGCCCCCATGTTTGCGATTGTCGCGCGTTCGGGAACGGAGAGGGTTTTAACCCCTTCGCCCACATATTCCAAAATTTTTCCAACCCCGCCTTTTACGGTAAGTATCCTTAAAACTTCCAATATAATATCCTTTGCGCTTACAAAGGGCTTTAGTTTTCCAACCAAATTCACTTTCACTATCTTTGGCATTGTCATATAATACGCCCCGCCGCCCATGGCAACGGCAACGTCAAGGCCGCCCGCGCCAATGGCAAGCATGCCAAGCCCGCCGCAGGTGGGTGTGTGGGAGTCTGAGCCCAGCAAAGTCATGCCCGGCACGCCAAAACGCTCAAGGTGAACCTGATGGCAAATGCCGTTTCCAGGCCGTGAAAAATATATTCCATGCTTTGCGGCCACTGTCTGGATGTATTTATGGTCGTCAGCGTTTTCAGGACCCGACTGCAGCATATTGTGGTCCACATACGCCACGGATTTTTTTGTTTTTACCCTCGGGATTCCCATCGCCTCAAACTGAAGATAGGCCATTGTCCCTGTGGAATCCTGGGTTAAGGTTTGGTCTATGCGAATGGAGATTTCTTCTCCCGCAATCATATTCCCTGAAACCAAATGGGATTTTATGATTTTTTTAGCAATATTTAATGCCATTATTACACCCCCAAGTATTTTTAGGCCTGCTTTTTTAACCAGTATGAAAAATTAACAAAAGCCGCATAATTATACAAAAGCAGCCCATTGCCTTAAAATATGCCTTATCTTACATTTTACAAAAACAAAGCAAGATTGTCAATGTTTTTAACAATCTTGCTTTCTTTGAAAATTATTCATCTTTAGCTTAATTATACCCGTTTTCCTGTAAATATGCACCCAGACGTTTGTCCACTTTTAAAATATGGCCGCTTAGCCAGTCAATGAGAAACATTAATGTTTCATTAATAAATTTCCTGTAATCGTCCACGTCAAACACATTTATTGTGTCAAGCTTGTCCCTTAAAGCGTCGTGCTGTTTTATATGGGTTTCCTTTTCAGGGTAATCGCTTTCTTGCATTAGTTCTTCTTCGTGGGAAAAATGAACCCGCACATAATCGTCAAGTTCTGCCACAATTTCGGAGATGGAAGTTAAATCAAAGCTTTGGGTTTTTACAATGTCGCCTATCCGCTGAATAATTGAAATAAGCTCTTTGTGCTGCTCGTCAATGCTTTCAATGCCAACGGACAAACTATCGCTCCACTGAATCATGTTATCCTTCCTTCCTGTAAATACAAAATTCTTGGTTTTCCGAAAAAACCTACTAACATAATAGCATTTTCTTAAAGCTTTGTCAACATTTAGTATTTTATCACGAAATTTATAAAACATCTATACATAAAATTAAAAAAATGGTACAATATATAGAAAATTTATATCGGAATTTTTGAGGCGGTATGAATGAAAAAGGAAACTAAAAAGATAAAAGTGGGAAATGTGTATATCGGGGGCGGCGCCCCCGTGACGGTGCAGTCCATGACCAACACCGACACTAAGGATGTGCGCGCCACATTGTCCCAGATTTTTGATTTATACAGCGCAGGCTGCGATATTGTCCGGCTTGCGGTTTTGAATGAGGAATGCGCAAAGGCAGTTTATGAAATAAAAAAGGAAAGCCCCATACCTATTGTGTGCGATATCCATTTTGACCACCGCCTGGCTTTATCCTGCATTGAAAACGGGGCCGACAAAATCAGGATAAACCCCGGAAACATTGGAAAGCGGGAAAACGTGGCGGAAGTTGTGAAAGCGGCCAAAGAAAGAAATATCCCCATAAGGATCGGGGTAAACGGGGGGTCACTGGAAAAAGACATTTTAAAAAAGTACGGCAAAGCCACCCCTGAGGCGATATGCGAAAGCGCCTTCAGGCATATAGAAATCCTGGAGGATTTGGGTTTTACCGATATTTGCGTGTCCCTGAAAGCCTCGGACGTCAAAACCACGGTTATGGCTTACCGTCTTTTTTCAAATAAGAGCAGCTACCCTCTGCATTTAGGGGTGACGGAGGCGGGAACCAGTTTTGAAGGCCTGATTAAATCCGCCTGCGGCATTGGAAGCTTGCTTTTAGACGGAATCGGGGACACCATCAGGTTTTCCCTTACCGCCGACCCTGTGGAAGAAGTAAGGGCGGGGGTGGAACTTTTAAAGGCACTTATGTTAAGGGAAGGGCCAATTTTGACCTCATGCCCCACCTGCGGAAGGTGCCAGGTGGATTTAATCCCCATAGCCAGCGAGGTCTCAAGGCGGCTTTCCCACATAAAAAAGAACATTCATGTGGCGGTTATGGGCTGCGCGGTAAACGGGCCCGGCGAGGCAAAAGAAGCCGACATCGGCATTGCAGGCGGGCGCGACAGTTTTGTGCTGTTTAAAAAGGGAAAAGTTGTGGGGACAATCCCGCAGGATAACGCCGCAGACAGGCTTTATGAAGAAATTTTAAGGCTAGAGGAAGAAGAAGGATGATTGCAAAAAGCGTATGTCTTAAAGATGCGTTTAAAAATATAAACCTTCCTTCATCTTTGGAAGGCGCGAAAGTCTTAGACATCACACTTTCCCGCACAAAGCGCGTGCTGACTGTGGCAATTGAGCTTTGCGGGGTTATAGGTTATTCTGAGATAGAAAAGCTAAAAGGGATTTTGACCAGTTATTATGAGCTTGCTGACTGCCATGTTTTAGTCAGGTTTAATTTGGATTTGCCCGCAGACGAATTAATTGAAAAAACCAAGGGCTTTTTTATTGACCAAATCAGAAATGAATCCGCGATTTTAGGCTATGTGCTAAAAGATTCCGTTTGGAATGTGGATTATCCCCGGTTAGAAATTGTAATCAGGCACGGGGACATTGAGTCTTTAGAAAGGGAAAAATGCGGCGAAAAAATACAGCGGATTTTAAAAAACAGCTTAAACCTTGATTTTAATATTTCTTTTTTGGAAGATATCATTGACCAGGTCCCCGAAATCCCGCCTGTGGAGGTTGTTTTCAAAAAAGAGGCCCCCAAAGAGGAAAAGAAGGAAGAAAAGCTTTATCTTGGAAAGCCGATTTCCGATGAGCCAGTGAGGATTTCGGATTTATCCCAGGCAAGCGGCAGGGTTACCATAAAAGGGGATGTGTTTTACAGAAAAGACGATTCCCTCACAAAAAACGGGAAAGCCATAGTCTGCTTTTATATCACCGACTACACCAATTCCATCCCCTGTAAGCTTTTTGCCAAAAAGGAAAACTTAGATACCATAAACAGCCTGGTAAAAAAAGGCTCCCACCTCCTTGTGCGGGGGGATGTAACCTACGACACCTTTGAAAGGGATTTGGTGCTGATGGTCCGCGACATCCAAAAAGCCCAAAAAGATGTGCGCACGGATACCGCGGATGTTAAGCGGGTGGAACTTCACGCCCACACCCAGATGTCCCAGATGGACGCGGTGACCAACGTGTCGGATTTAATAAGCCGGGCAGTATCATGGGGTCATAAGGCCATCGCCATCACCGACCACGGGGTTGTGCAGGCCTTCCCTGAAGCGTTTGCCGCAAAGGGGAAAAACGACATTAAAATAATCTTCGGCATGGAATGTTATTTGGTGGACAACCCCATCTGCGTGTACGGGGAAGACAACCAAAGCATAGACGATGAGTTTGTTATCTTTGACATAGAAACCACAGGGTTTTCCCCAGTGAATGACGCCATTACCGAGATTGGCGCGGTGAAGGTTAAAAACGGGGAAATTATTGATACCTTTTCCACCTTTGTAAACCCAAAGCGGAAAATCCCTGATAATATCGTAAACCTTACGGGGATTACGGATGAAATGGTAAAGGACGCGCCTGCAATTGAAGAAGTTTTGCCAAAATTCCTTCAATTTTGCGGCGCCTCCCCCTTAATTGCCCACAACGCCCAGTTTGACACCTCCTTTATCAGGGCAAACGCCAAAAGGTGCAATTTAGGGTTTAAAAACACATACATAGATACGGTGGTGCTTTGCCGCGAGCTTTACCCCGATTTAACGCGGCACAACTTAAAAGCCATGGCGCAGCATTTAGGGATTGACAACGAAAACCACCACAGGGCGGTAAATGACGCCGAAGTGCTTACAAAAATCTGGGCAAACTGTATCGAAAAGCTAAAAGAACGGAAAGTTTTTGAAATCGCTAAAATAAATGAGTCCTTGCACAGCGAAAACACCATTAAAAACGCAAAAACCTATCACGCTATCATACTTGCAAAAAACCACGGCGGGCTTATGAATTTATACCGCCTTGTTACAAAAAGCCACTTAGAATACTTCCACAAGCGGCCGCGGATACCCAAAAGCCTGATAAACGCCCACAGGGAAGGGTTAATCATTGGTTCTGCCTGCGAGTCGGGGGAAGTGTTCAGGGGGGTTTTGGAAGGAAAAAGTGAGGACGAGCTTATAAAAATTGCCTCCTTTTATGATTACCTTGAAATCCAGCCCATCGGGAACAACTTCTTTTTGCTTCGGGACGGCACGGTGGGAAGTGAAGAAGAACTCAGGAATTTAAACCGCAAAATTGTGGAGCTTGGGGAAAAGTTAAATAAAAAAGTTGTGGCCACCTGCGACGTGCATTTTCTGGACCCCCAGGACGAAGTGTTCAGAAGGATACTAATGTTTGGGCAGGGCTACCACGACGCGGACAACCAGCCCCCGCTGTATTTTAGGACCACCGGTGAAATGCTTGAGGAATTCAGCTATTTAGGAGAAAAAAAGGCCTATGAGGTGGTTGTTCAAAATCCCAACCTGATTGCCGATGAGGTCGAGGATTTCAGGCCCATCCCCAAGGAAACCTACCCCCCAATTATTGAGGGGAGCAACGAGGACATAGAACGTATCAGCTATGAGCGGGCAAAGGAAATTTACGGCGACCCTCTGCCCCCCTTAGTGCAGGAGCGCCTTGAAAAAGAACTTAAGTCCATTATAGGAAACGGGTTTGCGGTGATGTATAACATAGCCCGCCTTCTTGTGAAAAAGAGCCTTGAAGACGGCTACATTGTAGGTTCCCGCGGTTCCGTCGGTTCCTCTTTTGTGGCCTTTTTGACGGAAATCACGGAAGTAAACTCCCTGCCGCCCCACTATGTTTGCCCCAACTGCAAATTCAGTGAATTTTTCACCGACGGCTCGGTTTCATCGGGCTTTGACATGGAGGATAAGGACTGCCCCCGCTGCGGGCACCCCTTAAAAAAAGACGGCCATGACATCCCCTTTGAAACCTTCCTCGGCTTTGACGGGGACAAAGCCCCCGACATTGACTTAAACTTTTCAGGGGAGTACCAGGCAAGGGCACATAAGTATACCGAATACCTGTTTGGGGCAGGGAATGTGTTCAGGGCAGGCACCATATCAAAGCTTGCGGAAAAGACCGCCTTTGGTTTTGTGAAAAAATATTTTGAAGATAAAGGCATTCCCGTAAACCACGCGGAGCTTGAAAGGCTGACGCAGGGGTGCATGGGGGTAAAGCGCACGACGGGCCAGCACCCGGGGGGCATTATTGTCCTTCCAAAGGGAATGGACATTCACATGTTCACGCCCTTACAGCACCCGGCGGACGACGTGAAAAGCGATATAATTACCACCCACTTTGATTTCCACTCAATCCATGACAATTTGCTAAAACTGGATATACTGGGCCATGATGACCCCACCATGATTAAAATGCTGGAGGATTTGACGGGGGTAAACGCAAGGGAAGTGCCCCTGGATGACAAAAAGGTGCTAAGCTTATTTACCAGCACCGAGGCTTTAGGGGTTAGCCCTGAAGATATAAACAGCCCCGTCGGGACTTTGGCAATCCCCGAGTTTGGGACAAAATTCGTGCGTCAAATGCTGGTGGACACAAAGCCCACCACATTCAGCGAGCTAATCCGCATAAGCGGGCTTTCCCACGGCACCGACGTTTGGCTAAACAATGCCCAGGATTTGATTGCCAAAAAAATATGCACCCTAAAAGACGCAATATGCTGCCGTGACGACATTATGATTTATCTTATGCATATGGGCTTGCCTGCAAAGCGGGCGTTTACCATAATGGAACAGGTGAGGAAGGGCAAAAAGCTAAAGCCCGAGGACGAGGAGGAAATGCGCTCCCACAATGTGCCCGAGTGGTACATAAAGTCCTGCAACACCATCCAGTATATGTTCCCGAAGGCCCACGCGGCGGCGTATGTAACCAACGCGGTGAGGATTGCGTACTTTAAGGTTTACTATCCCTTGGCCTTTTACGCCTCATATTTTTCCGTGAGGGCGGATGATTTTGACTATGAAATTATGGCAAAAGGAAAATACCTTGTGCGGGAAAAGATAAAGGAAATGGAAAGCGTGGAAGGAAAGCTCAATACAAGGGAGAAAAACATATTGACCATTTTGGAAGTGGTAAATGAAATGTACGCAAGGGGCATTGAGTTTTTGCCCGTGGATTTATACATGTCGGACGCCGCAAAGTTTAAGATTGTTGACGGGAAAATCCTTCCCCCCTTAACCAGCCTTCCGGGGCTTGGGATAAACGCCGCCACAAGCATAGTTGAAGAACGGGAAAAAGGGAAGTTTTTCTCCGTTGAGGATTTAAGGATCCGCTGCGGCATTTCAAAGACAGTTATAGAGCTGTTAGAACGCAACAACTGTTTAGACGGGCTTCCGCAGAGCAGCCAGGTGACATTTTTTTAGCTTGCGGCAATTGCGGCATTTATTAAAAACCCAAAGCGCAAGGTGTTCCTTGCGCTTTTTTATTTTGGGCGCGCATTGTTAAAATCCCCTTAATATTTTATGGGATTAATACGCTTGTGTTTGGGCTTTTTATGTGCTAAAATGGACTCAAAGAGGTGATTTTATTGGCAAAACAAAAGCACATTACAAGCATTGGCGGCAGCGCGGTAATTGAAGGGGTTATGATGAGAGGGCCCCGGGACATTGCCACCGCTGTCAGGAAACCCGACGGGGAAATAGTGGTTGACAAAAAGCCCTTAAACCCGCTGGTTACAAAGTACCATGTAAATAAAATTCCCATTGTGAGAGGGATTTTTTCCTTTTTTGACTCCATGATTACAAGCGTGAAAGCCTTGATGTTTTCAGCCGAGTTTTTTGAAACCGAGGAAGAAAACACAAAGCCTTCAAAGTTTGAGGCCTTTTTGGAAAGAAAATTCGGGGACAAATTAAAGGATATGGTTATTTACTTTTCAGTTTTATTGTCCCTTGTGTTATCCATTGCCCTTTTTATCCTTTTGCCGAATTATATAGTAGGGTTTTTTAAGGACAAGGTGGAAGGGAATTTATTGAAGAATTTAATTGAGGGCATAATCAGGATAGCAATATTTATAGGCTATATACTAATTGTTTCAAAGCAGCAGGATATAAAGCGGGTGTTCATGTACCACGGCGCGGAGCATAAGACCATCTTTTGCTATGAAAACGATTTGGAATTAACCGTTGAAAACGTGAAAAAACAGCCCCGCTTGCACCCAAGGTGCGGGACAAGTTTTTTGATTTTGGTTATGTTGATTAGCGTAATTTTCTTTAGTTTTATCTCATGGGATAACCTTGCCACAAGGTTTTTAATGAGGATTGCCCTCCTTCCCATAGTGGCGGGGCTTTCTTACGAGGTTATAAAATGGGCAGGAAGAAGCGACAATATATTAGTAAGGATTGTCAGCGCCCCGGGGATCTGGCTTCAGCATATTACAACGGCGGAACCCGATGAGGCGCAAATTGAAGTGGCAATCGCCTCAATGAAGGCGGTATTAACCGGAAACAAAGAAGACGATAAGTGGTAATGGGTATGGTTACTATTAAGAACGCTTTGGATGAGGGAATTAAGTTATTAAAGGAATACAAAGCCGGTACGGAAAGTATCGGCTTTGATAATTATGCCTTGGACGCGAATGTTTTGCTTTGCCACATTTTAAAAAAGGATAAGGCATATCTTATTGCCCACAGGGATGATGAAATCCCGCGGGATATTTACAATGAATTTTTAAGCCTGATAAAACGCAGGTGCGCAGGGGAGCCTGTGGCCTACATCATAAACAAAAAGGAGTTTTGGGATTTAACCTTCTATGTGGACAGCCGCGTCCTGATCCCCCGCCCCGATACGGAGGTTTTGGTGGAATATATTATTGATAACTACAAGGACAAAGCGGTAAAAATTTTGGATATCGGAACGGGAAGCGGCGCCATTGCCGTAACCTTAAAAAAGCACATTAAAAACGCCAGGGTTTTTGCCTTGGACGTGTCAGGCGAAGCGCTGGATGTGGCAAGAAAAAACGCGCGGTTATGCGGTGTTGAAATTACTTTTTTTCAATTGGATATTTTAAAAGAGGATTTGCCTGATACTTATGACATCATTGTTTCAAACCCGCCTTATATAGAAAGCCGAAATATCCCCCGCTTAATTCAAGATGTCAGGGATTTTGAGCCTGAAATCGCTCTGGATGGTGGGGAGGATGGCTTAAAATTTTACAGGCGGATTGTGGACGTTTCGCAAACACATTTAAAAGACGGCGGTCTTTTGGCCTTTGAAGTGGGTTTTAATCAGGCGGAGGCGGTTTTATCCTTAATGGAAGGTTTTTATGACAAAAAAACCCTCAAGGATCTTTCCGGAATTTCCAGGGTGGTTTTGGGCAAAAAATGCCCCAATCAGGGTAATTTTTGAATTCTCCGTTAATGAAAAAGTTTTTAAAAAAATGATTAATTTTATAATATTTTGAATTGTAAATTTTTTTATTAATAAAAAAATCAAAAAAAATTTAAAAAAAAGGCAAATCATTTAAAAAAATGTCTTTAAAAAATCAAATTTCATGTTATAATGTTTTGATAGGGAGGGGAAAGAATGGAAAATAATAAATTAACAAAAAAGTATGGCTTACCCATGGCCATTGCAATGGTTATAGGTATCGTAATCGGCTCTGGGGTATTCTTTAAAGCCGAAGTTATACTTAACGCAACCGGCGGGAATATGCCCTTGGGTATTGCGGCCTGGATCATTGGCGGCTTGATTATGATGGCTTGTACCTGCGCCTTTTCAGTTATGGCGTCAAAGTACGAGTATGTAAACGGTATCGTGGACTACTCGGACGTTACCTGCGGCAAAACCTTTGGCTACTATGTGGGATGGTTTATGGCGACAATTTATTACCCCACACTGGCTTCCGTTTTAGCCTGGGTTAGCGCAAGGTATTTCTGCGTGCTTGTAGGCTATGACATTGTCGGACCTGAATGCATGATTATTTCATCGCTCTTTTTAGTTTGCGCGATAGTGCTAAACGGTATCGCGCCGAAGATTTCTGAAAAAGTGCAGGTTTCAGCAACAGTTATTAAGTTAATTCCAATCCTTCTTATGGCAGTAATCGGGACAATTTACGGCTTGTCAACGGGGATGACCGTTGAAAACTTCACAAATGTGGTTATGGAAGCGGGAAAAGAACATCCCCTGTTCAGCGCGATTGTTTCAACCGCTTTTGCTTATGAAGGCTGGATTATCGCCACAAGCATTAACGCGGAATTAAAAGACGCGAAGCGCAATATGCCCTTGGCTTTGGTTATAGGCGGGCTTTCCATCATATTGATTTACACCCTTTACTACATAGGGGTAGCAGGCGTTGTTCCAAACGAAGTTATGATGGCAAGCGGCCAGGAAGGCGCAAAACTTGCGTATTCCACAATCTTTGGCCCAATCGGCGGGACAATACTATTTGTGTTTGTGGTAATCTCCTGCCTTGGCACCTTAAACGGGATAGTGGTTGGCGGCGTGCGTGGGTTTTATTCCGTTGCTGTCCGCAACAAAGGGCCAAAGCCCAATGTGTTAAAGCAGGTTGACAACGAAACCAATGTGCCGCAAAGCTCAGCTTTAATATTTATGCTTGTAAGCATGCTATGGCTTGTGTACTTCTACGGCGGAACCCTGATGGGCGGCGCGTGGTTTGGCCCGTTTAAGTTTGACTCATCGGAACTTCCCATTGTGGCAAGCTATGCAATATATCTTCCGATACTATTTAAGTTTATGATTATGGAAAAGAACGAAACCCCGTTTAAGAGATTTGTTCTTCCCATTTTAGCTTGCGCGGGCTGCGTGTTCATGGTAATCGCGTCAATTTATTCCCACGGCATGGACGTTGCGTGGTTCTTGTTATTATTTGTTGTTGTATTGTTCCTAGGCTTTATCTTTAATTTGAGAAATAAAAAAATCCAAGACTAAAAATAATCTTTAAATAATCTTTGATTTAAAATTTTATACAGCAAAAAAGCTTGAAAACCTTTTGGTTTTCAAGCTTTTTTATTTTTTTAATCCTATTTAATTTTTTTAATTTTTTAATCTTTTTAATTTAATTTTTTTAATCTTTATTAATCTTTATCAACTTTTTTATCATTTTTAATCTTTATTAATCATTTTCAAGTTTTTACTCTTTTTTAATCTTTATTAATCTTTTTCAAGTTTTTTAATCTTTTTTATCTTTGTTAATCTTTTTCAAGTTTTTTAATCTTTTTTATCTTTATTAATCTTTTTTAAGTTTTTAATCTTTTTTAGCTTTGTTAATCTTTTTCAAGTTTTTTAATCTTTTTTATCTTGTTAATCTTTATTAAGTTTTTTAATTTTTTATCTTTATTAATCTTTTTTAAGTTTTTTAATCTTTATTAATCTCTTTTAACCTTTTTTAATCCTTTTTATTCTTTTTTAATCTTTGTTAATTCTTTTTTAATCCTTTTTAATCCTTTTTAATCCTCAATTTCCTCGTCGCTTTCCAAAAGTTCCTTTACATAAGTGGGAAGGTAAAAGGCGCCTTTGTGGATGTCGGTGTTGTAGTATTTGGTCTTAAGCCCAAGCGCCTCCCATTTTTCAGGCTCAAAATCATCTATCGCGTGCACCGTCTTTGAGGCAAAGCCAAAAAGCCAATGCCCTGAAGGATAAGTCGGGATATGGGCCTGATAAACCATGCAAATCGGGAAGAATTCCTTAATCCTGCGGTGCGTCCGCTGCATGCTTTTGGCGTAGGAATTATAATAAGGGCTTTCATGCTGGTTTACCAAAATCCCGTTTTCGTTTAACGCTTTATAGCAGTTTCCGTAAAACTCACGGGTAAAAAGCCCTTCCCCCGGCCCGAAGGGGTCGGTGGAGTCAACTATGATTAAGTCGTACTCGTTTTCTTTAGTCCTTACAAATTTCAGCCCGTCCTCGTAATAGATGTGCACCCTTTCGTCGTCTAACTTGCAGGCGGTGTTTGGGAAGTATTTTTTGCACACCTTTACAACTTCCTCGTCAATTTCCACCATATCAATGTTTTCAATGGTCTTATACCTTGTAAGCTCGCGGATGGAGCCGCCGTCGCCTGCGCCTATTACCAACACGTTTTTAATCTTGTCCGGCCTTGTTGCCATGGGCACATGGACAATCATGTCATGATAAATAAACTCGTCCTTTTCGGTTATCATCATGCAGCCGTCCAGAGTGAAAAAGCGGCCGAACTCCCTGGCTTCAAACACGTCAATCCTTTGAAACTCGCTTTGGGCTGAATAAATGTGCTTTTCAATTTTTATGGAAAAACGCACATTCTCGGTGTGTTGTTCCGTGTACCAAAGCTCCAGATCCATAAATTGTATTCCCCTTTATAATTTAGTTTAGGCTATTACGTTTATGTTTTCAATGTCCATATCCTGAGGCCCCGTTAGGAAACAGCCTTTTTCCTTTGCGTATAGGATATAGTCGATAATCTCGCTTGTAATGTACTCGCCGGGTGCTAAAATCGGGATACCCGGGGGATAGCACATTACAAATTCGCCGCTGACCATTCCCTTTGACTCTTTTACCGGAACGCTTTTTTTCTTTGTGAAAAACGCTTCCTTCGGGGTCAAAACCACTTTCGGGCTAATATATTCATGGTCAAACATCCCCGCTTTGTCCCGGCTGTACAGGCGTTTGATTTCAGAAAGGCTGGATACTAACCTTTCAATTTCCAAGTACCTGTCCCCAACGGAAATGATGGCCAGGATATTTCCGATATCGCCAAATTCAATCTGAATCCCGTAGTCATCCCGCAATATGTCGTAAACTTCAATGCCTGCAAGGCCTATATCGCGGGTATATATTGAAAGCTTTGTCCTGTCAAAGTCAAAAAACGCGTCCCCGTCAACAAGCTCGTTGGCAAAGGCATAGTACCCCCCGATTTTGTTGACTTCATCCCGGGCATAGTTTGCCAAATCCAAAACCTTTTTAAAGATTTCCTTGCCCCTGAGCGCAAGATTTCTTCTTGAAATGTCTAATGATGAAAGCAGCAAATATGAGCCGCTTGTGGTCTGGTTTAGGTTTATGATTTGGCGGACATAGCTTTTGTCCTGGCTTTTACCGATTAACAAAAAGGAACTCTGCGTAAGGCTTCCGCCGGTTTTATGCATTGAAACCGCCGCCATGTCCGCGCCCGCCTTAATTGCCGGTACGGGCAAGCCTTCCCCGAAGTAAAAATGGGTGCCGTGGGCTTCATCAGCAAGCACCAGCATATTGTGCTCATGGGCCAGTTTTACTATTTCTTCCAAATTCGAGCAAACCCCGTAGTAGGTTGGGTTATTCACAAAGATGGCTTTTGCGCCGGGGTTTTCTTCTATTGCCTTTTTTACATCCTCAATGCTCATGCCAAGGGGTATCCCTAAATGCTTATTTACCCCCGGGTTTACATACACGGGGATTGCGCCCCCTGTGATTAGGGAATTTATGGCGCTTCGGTGGACATTTCTTGGCATGATGATTTTTTCCCCGTCTTTGCAGGCGGTTAGTATCATGGCCTGCACGGCGCTTGTGGTGCCGTTTACCATGAAAAAGGCATGGTGCGCCCCAAAGGCTTCTGCTGCCAGTTCTTCCGCTTCTTTTATTACCGAAACGGGGTGGCAGAGGTTGTCCAAGGGCTTTGAGGAGTTTACATCCAGCGCCATGGCGTCAGCGCCTAAAAGTTCCCTAAGCTCGGGGTTCCCCCGCCCCTGTTTGTGCCCCGGAACGTCAAAAGGCACTATCCTTTTCTTTTTATAAGCTGAAAGCGCCTCAAAAATGGGCGCTTTACTCTGTCTTTCATCTATCATCTTTTTTGTCCTTTCAAAAATCCAAATTCAATCATTCATATATATTTGCGCCGGTGAAGATTTCAATCATTTCCCGTCTTAAGCTTTCGGTAATGGCAAGCCTTTCTTTCGGCGGCAATTCATATACGTCTTTATTGAATAAATAGTTTTGAAGCTCTATTTCTTTTATCAGCATCTTTGTATGGAATATGTTCGCCTGATAAACATTTATATCAATGGCATCGTACTTTGTAAGGGTATTTTGGTCGACAAAGTCCTGAATTGATGTAATCGCGTGGTCAATGTAGCACTTTTTGCCGGTAATATCCCTAGTAAATCCCCTTACCCTGTAATCAATTGTTATAATGTCGGAGTCAAAGCTGCCGATGAGATAATCCAGCGCCTTTAAAGGGGATACCCTTCCGCAGGTGGAAACATCAATGTCCACGCGGAATGTGGCAATGGCATTATCCGGATGGTATTCAGGGTAGGTGTGAACAGTAACATGGCTTTTGTCAAGGTGTCCTACTACGCTATCTCTAACTTGAATGATTTCCGATTCGCTGTCTTTTGGTGTTGAGCCTGTGAGATGGCGTGGCATGGATTCCTCTGAAATTAAGAGGGTGACACTTGCGCCCTGCGGGTCGTAGTCCTGTTTTGAAATATTAAGTACATGTGCGCCTATCATTTCTGTAATGTCGCATAGGATTTTTGTCAGCCTGTCGGAATTATATTGTTCGTCAATGTAGGCAATATAATCCTTTTGTTCCCGCTCACTTTTTGCATAGCAAACATCATAGATGTTGAAGCTAAGTGTCTTTGTGAGGTTGTTAAAGCCGTATAACTTCAGCTTATTTTCCAACCCTACCATCACAGCCTTTCATATATGGTAATTAGTTAAAAAATGAAAAAAAAAATATTCATTTTTTATATCACCTTATGAGTTTAGTATATTCTAATAAAAAAGTCAATAGTTTTAATTTTTAAAAAACAAGAATTTTTTATGTGTCAAATTAATAGTTTTTATTGTTATTCTTTATAGTTTTTTCCTTTATTATTCTTATTTTTTTAAAACATTTTAAAAGTAATATTGACAAGTTGCAAAAGCATAATTATAATTATAATGTTACCGCTTCCGGGGTGTAGCTCAGTTTGGTAGAGCGCTTGGTTCGGGACCAAGAGGCCGCAGGTTCAAGTCCTGTCACTCCGACCAAAAAGGATGACAAATTTGTCATCCTTTTTTTTCATTATATGAAACATCTATGATTTTCGTTTATAAATCCGGCATTTATATGATTTTTTCAATGTCCTCGCATATCTTTTCGTTTGTCAAAAGGGCTAAATGCCCCCCGCGCTCGTATTTTATTATATGTTTTTCCCCTTTTATGTTATTGTAAATAAAATCCGCGCTTTTGGGTTTTACCGTGTCGTCGTCAAGGGTCTGGATGATATATATGGGGCAGCTTATTCTGGGAATAAGCCCTTTTGTGTGGGTAAGGAGTTTTTTGAAATTCACAAGGGCGCTTAAAGGGAGTTTTTTAATATTTTCATAGTAGTTTTTCGTATGGGCAAAAAAGTCTGCCTTTAAGTTTTTTGCCACCTGCCCAAAGTTCCAGTAGTAGTAGGGGGTGTTTACCAAAATCAGCTTGTCAGCTTCATTTTCAACGCACAAATTCACCCCTATTAGCCCTCCCATTGAAAAGCCCACCACCACCACTTTTTCGCATTCCGCTTTTAAGGAAAAAAAGGCCTCCTTCGCTGAGTTTATCCAGTCGGCAAAACCCACTTTTCTTAAGTCCTTTTTGGTTTTCCCGTGCCCTGCCAGCGTGGGGGTTTCAATCTTATAGCCCTTGTTTTCCAGTTTGTTTTTCAAAGGCATGATTTCATGGACCCCGCCGCCGAATCCGTGGATTATTAAAATACCTTTTGTCATTTACCATTACCTCGCATAGGTTTCATATATCCTTTCCAGTTTATATCCTGACAAGTTCCATCTTTGCCACCGTGATGGAATGCTTTTTTGTCTTTTTATGTGGTTTTCAAAATATTCCCAAGAAGCAATCCTTACCTTTTCATCACCGCAGGACAAAAGCCTTTCCACCTCGCCCGCCGCGTCGGCTGAAAGGGTGAGGACATAATCAATATCGGCTTTATTTCCCGCAAGATATTTATCAATTTGGTTTTTGGCAATGATTTTGTCCATGGGTATGAGGTTTAGTATTAAAATGTAGGCTAAAGCCAAAAGGGCGTAAGTAAAAATTATGTTAAGCCTTGGCCTTATGATATAGTATAGTGTCACCGCAAGGCCTATTGCCTCTGCCGCCAAAAAAACATAGACCATGTACCTAAGCCTTGTAAGGCCGAATTCGTTGGAGTAAAGCTTCATTCTGTAATAGGATGAAGAAAGCAGCACAAAGGATACCAAACATAAGTAGCAGTTAAAAAATTTAGTAAGGTATGACCATTTGTTTTTTGCCTCCTTTGTAACGCCGCCTACCGCCACATTTATGAGGGTGTTTATAACCGATAAAACCACCAGCTCAAAAAACCCCCGCCGTGCGTACTGGGCGTAGGTTAAATTAGATGGCAACTGGCCTTTTGCGAACAAATACTTAAACTGGATTGCAACAAATAAGGTGTAAATGGCCAAAATGGAAAAAAGCACTATGTTTAAAACCAAAAAGTCAGCCTTCAAATCATTTTTAGCTAAAACCCTTTTTCCTTTTGGGATGGTGGTTTTATACATCAGCCCGAAAAGGTAAAACCCGCAAAATATGCCCACAATTATTTTAAACAAAGCGTTTAAATTTATCAGGCTTGCGGCCCATTTTATAAAATTTCCCACCTTATATGAAAACACCATATCGGAGCTTGAAAGCATAATGGTTAAAAATAATATGCAGGGGATTGATATTAAAACCCCCAACAACACCCGCCTTATGGTTTTTGTGTTTTTTGTTTGTGAAAGTTTCTTAAAAGGTAATCCGAAATAGGAAAAAGGCGTAAATACATTATATGTGAATTTTTCAAATATGGTGTATAAACCATCCTTTGCGCTGATTTCACCTGATTGAAAAAGGGCAAAGGCGTTATATAAACACACTAATACTATAAAATTTAATGGCCTTAAAAGATAGTTTTGGCTTGTAAAATAGCTTAAGGATACCAAAAAGATTGGGGCAAACAAAACCAGTGCCCCCGTTTTGGGTAAAATTAAGTAAATCATCACAAACTGGATTATTGTAAATACGGGCACGCTTACCGCGGCGTTTTGCGGCATGATTAAATAAATATAGGAAATAATTGAAATTATCAAATATAAAATCCATTTATCCAACTTTTTTTCATTTTCCATTATAAAATCCCCCATTTATTCCTTTTTATACTCCAAAATATCCCCCGGCTGGCAGTCTAGGGCTTTGCAGATTTCCTCCAAGGTTTGAAACCTTATGGCCTTGGCTTTTTGGTTTTTTAGTATGGATAAGTTTGCGGGGGTTATATTTACCTTTTTCGCAAGCTCTAAAAGCCCGATTTTGCGCTTTGCCATCATAACGTCAAGATTTACTATAATGGGCATAAAATCTTCCTTTCTTAAATTGTTAAGTCGTTTTCCTCTTTGTAATATACCGCCTGCTTAAACACGTCTTTAAGGGTCAGGCAAAAGAGGGATAAAAGCATGAAAATGATAAAAATAACGCATGAGGCAATAGTGAAAAAACAGATGATTTTTAAAAGGTAAATCAAACCGATAGCAAAGCTTGCCACCGCGCATTTCCGTAGTGCGTCAACGTTTTTTCCCACAAAGGGGTTCCCCGAAAGCAGGGTTTTAAACATCTGCTTAAGCTGCCATAGTATATACACGCTGCATATGCCTGAGGCGATTAACACTACGTTGTAGGGCGCCACTAACTCCTTATCGTACTGCAAAAATTCCATGATTTTAGGAAGTAAAAAAGGAAACGATATGGTGCAGGCAATCCCCAGGCAGAATAAAATGTCCACCAAAATTTTTGTAAGGTAGTGCACAAATGAGTGTTTATACAAAATTATCCCTCCAAAAATTGTTTTTGCAAGATTATTATTCCACATGATTTTATAAATGTCAATAATAATTTATTGATTTTCGATAAATTGTTATTGATTTGCTTTAAAATATTTAATAAAATAAACGGGCTTGTTCATGTATTTGATATAACGTGGTATTTCTCAAAAAATCACCCTGTTTATTTAAACTCAAGAAGTTTTTGCCTGCCTTACATAGGGAAAAGCGGTACTAATACATGGCTTTGGCTTGTATTTCCATTGGGTTTTCTTTGAAAAAATAATTACAGCAGTTAACGGAAAAAGGTACGAAAAGAGTCATTAGGGATATCCTGAAGGTGTATGAATATTTAAACAAACCATAATAAACGGGAAAACAAAAAGTGAAGTTCAATTAGAACTTCACTTTAGCTTTTTCGATTATATCCTCGTACCTTTCAAAGGGCTCGTTAAATACCAAGTGTTTGAACACTTCGACTTTTTGGCCCTCTATCAAGAACTGGACGGAATTCACGTCGGGAAGTTCCGTCAGTGAATTTACAATTGAATAGATGGTCATAAGCTCGCCGCTGGTTCCGCCGGGGTGTTTGTCGATAAATTCCTTTGAAAAGTTTACAACGCAAATCCCGTCACGGGTTTCAACGGAAATAAGCTTTGTTTCATCGGGTATGGTCTTTGTAAGGTTGGGGTTTTGCGGCCCCTTCATAAGTTCGGTAAGTATCACCATTTCCTTAGGAGTGGTGGGTTTAACCTGCACTTCCCTAAGTTCCTTTACCAAATTGTCCGCGTTTTGGTTTGCAAAATACAGGGCAATCTGCAAGGTGTTGGTGTTTTCCACCCCGGGGTAAATTATGTCGTCAAGCCCTAATGCCCCGACTTCTTTATTGGTGGAACTGGAAATCAGCATATTTCCTTCAGCTAATATCAACACTTTTTCAACGTCAGGTATTTCACAAAGTGTTTTTACAATCATGTATTTCGATAGGGCCTCATCCACACCTTTTACGTTTAAAAACTCGCCGGACAGATTCACGGTAACCAATGTCCCCGTTTTTTCAAGGCCTAATAGCTTTGTCCCTTCAGGGATAACCGTGATGTGGTCTTGTTGGTTCGGCCCTTTTAATAATTCTTCTACCGCAAGTTTTAATAATCTTTCCCCGCTTGCCTCCTCGTCAATGGTTCTATTCTCGCTGACTAAATTGCTTTTATCGCTGTTTGCGAAATATACATTTATGCTTGTGCCTTTACTCCCCTGCCTGTTGCATGCCGTAAAAACCAAAGCTGTACACAGCGCCAGCATTATTATTAATATCCGCTTCAAAAGCACACCTCCATATCGTTATACAAAAGAGTATAACAGATAATAGTTACAAAACAATTAAATTATATTACAATATTATGAAGGTTCTCCCTCTTACAGCTTTGTGGTTATGGGGATCATTATCTTAAATGTGGTGCCTTTACCTTCCTCGCTTGCAACTTCGATATTCCCCCCGTGAAGTTCAACGCCGGCTAAAGCAATGGATAGTCCTAAACCCGTTCCCCCGGTGTCCCTTGCCCTTGCTTTGTCCACCCGGTAGAAACGCTCAAAAATCAAATATTTATCTTTTTCAGAAATACCAATGCCTGTGTCTTTTACAGTAATGATTGCCCGGTTTTCTTCCCTGTGAATCCTGATTGTCACTTCCCCGCCTTCAGGGGTGTATTTTATGGAGTTGTCCACAATATTGTATATTGCCTCATGGAGCCTGTCAGGCTCAATCATTGAATAAATTTCATCTTCCGAAAACACATTCAGCGAAATATTCTTTTTTTCCGCAAGCCTTGACAGACTTTTGACAATGTCAAGCACGATTTTGTTGATATTTCCCAAGGTAAACTCAATTGCCGCCATGGTGTTTTTATCGTCCATGCGGGTAAGTTTTAGGAGTTTGTCAACAATTCTTGTGAGCCTGTCCACTTCATTATTCATGTCCTCTAAAAACTCCAAAACCATTTCGTAGGGCATGCCGGGGCTTTCAATGATGGAGTCGCAGATAAGCTTTATGGAAGAAAGGGGCGTCTTTAACTCATGGCTTGCGTTTGACACAAATTCCTGCCGCTTGATTTCCTGCTTTTCGATTTTATCCGACAGTTCATTAAAGGACTTTATAAGTTCCGCCACTTCCCCGCTTCCCTTTGCCTCAAGCTCAACCTTTGAGTCCGCTTCAATCGCTTCTTTTACTTTTTTAGTTAAGTCCTGAATGGGGGCGGTTATTATGCTTGCTAAAATAAAGCTGAATACCCCGATTAATAAGCTCACGATTACAGAAAGCACAAGTAAGTTCCGCGTGATTTCTGACATGTATTCTTCAATTTCGGCGCCGCTTACCTGCATAAGTATAGCCCCCACAATATCACCGTCTTTCATAAAGGGGGCAGAAACGTTAAACACCAGTTCGCCGTCTTGTGTCCTTTCGGTTTTGGCTTCGTCCTTACCCTGAAGGGCGCCTAAAATCTGTTCGGTAAGTATGGTTTTTCCCTTGATGGAGTTTTCCTCGTTTGAGTCATATATAACTTTAGCGTTTATATCCACAACATACACCCTGTACCCTTTTGAGGTGTCCATGTTTTTTACCAATTCATCAAACCCCTGATAGGAGTTGGAAAGCACGGTATTTGCCCTCAAGGCCAGTATGTTTGCCTGTGTTAAGATCTGCACTTTTTTTGAGGATATAAAATAATCTTCCATGGCGTTTGTGATATAAACGCTTACCAACATCAGCGTGAGCAAAATGACTATAAAATATGTGGCTACAAGCCTCCAGCGGATGGAGTAAAAGAAGGTCTTAATTTTCCCTGAAATAATAACCTACCCCCCATTTTGTTAGGATATATGTGGGCTCGGCAGGATTTGGCTCGATTTTTTCCCTAAGCCTTCTCACATGGACATCCACAGTCCTGATATCGCCGGGATAGTCATAGCCCCATATGATATCCAACAGGTTTTCCCTTGAATACACCTTCCCCGGGTTTGACACAAAAAGGTCCATCAAGTCAAATTCTTTAGCTGTGAGTTCCACAAGCTTGCCTTCGATTTTTACCGTCCTTAAATTGTAATCCAATACCACCCCGCCGCTTGCGGCTTTGGTTTTGGATTTGTTTTGGTCGTTTTGTGAAAGCCTTCTTAAAATCGCCTTAACCCGGGCTTTTAGTTCCAATATGTTAAAGGGCTTTGTCATATAGTCATCCGCACCAAACTCAAGCCCCATGATTTTGTCCATATCCTCAGTTTTGGCCGTAAGCATAATTATCGGGACGTTGGAAAATTCACGGATTTTCTGGCATACAGTTAACCCGTCAATTTTAGGCAGCATTAAATCCAAAATAATTAAGTCAATGCTCTTATCCCTCGCAAGCTTTAGGGCTTCTTCCCCGTCGTAGGCGGTTTCCACCTTGTACCCGTCCTGCTCCAGGTTAAACTTTATGCCTTTTACCAATAGCTTCTCATCATCAACGATTAAAATTTTCATAAATCATCCCTCCATATGCTTTAGCCTTTTTTATATTATTAACTTAAATATATACTTTAAATAATTAAATTGCAATATAAAGATTTAAAAAATGGAATTAATTTACAGTGATTTTGTCCTTTATTTCCTCAAATTTTTTATCCCCTATGCCTTTGACTTTTTTAATATCTTCTATTGACGTAAATTTGCCCTTTTGGTTGCGGTAATCTATAATTGCCTGGGCGGTTTTTTCCCCTATCCCCTTTAGTTTCATAAGCTCACTTTTCCCCGCGGTGTTTATATTGATTTTGCCGCCTGGGGCATTTTGCGGGCTTTGGGCCGCATTCTCCTGCAAAGCCGTGTTTTGCGCCGCAGTTTCATAAACTTTTTCTTCAGCGTAAGCTTCCGCCACTTGACTGCTTTGTGTTTGGGTTTTTTTGGGGATATAAATTTCGCTTCCGTCTTTTACATAGGCAGCTAAATTTAAGCTGTCCACATCGGCGTCCTCCGTCAAGCCCCCGGCTTTTTCTATTACGTCAATGACCCTTGCGTCATGTGTAAACTCGTAATACCCGGGGTTTTTCACCCCGCCTTTAATGTGCACGCCCAATTTTAAATAGTTTTCTTCGGGCACAATGGAAAAAACTTCTTTATCCGCAGCTTTTGTAAAGCCTGTGTTTCTGACAAACAGGGCAAAGCAGATAAAGAATAAAAAGATTATAAAAAATAAAAGCCCTTTTTTTATGTTTTCCTTCATGTTTTTCCCTCCCTGAAAATTTTGGGTGTTTACATGAAGATATGCTTAAAGTTATTATATCATTTATAAAACAATTGTCAAAATATTCTTTTTTTGCTCATATTTTAAATTATTTTGGTAAATATGCCTCTGTCAAAACGCATTTTATTGTTTTTTCTCAAATGCTAACATTCTATTGAAAAAAATCCGACTTTAAGATACAATAATTTCGGTGATTTTTATGAAGAAAAAACTTTTAGCATTCCTTTTTATTTTTTTGTTCGTCTTTTTCCCCCAAAATATTTTAATTTACGGGGAAGAATTTGATATCAGTGCTAAAAGCGGGATTTTGCTGGATGCAAATTCCGGGAAAGTATTGTTTGAAAAAAACGCGGATGAAAAAATGTATCCAGCCTCCATCACAAAAATCATGACGGCGGTTTTAGTTTTGGAAAAAGGCGGGCTGGATGAAGTGCTTACCGCGTCCCGCGCCGCTGTGGATTCCATATCCCGTGACAGCTCAAACATGGGAATTTTAGCCGGTGAAGAGCTAACCGTTAGACAGCTTTTAGAAGGGCTTTTGATTTATTCCGCGGGGGATGCGGCAAATGTTTTAGCGGAATATGTTTCAGGCTCCATTGGCGGGTTTGTCAATTTGATGAACGAAAAGGCGCTTGAGCTTGGAATGATAAATACCCATTTTGTAAACACCCACGGGGGGCATGACGACAACCACTACTCCACCGCAAGGGATTTGTCAAAGCTTGCCCTTTATGCCATGAATTTTACCGAGTTTAGGGATATGGTGAAAAAAACCCAGGTAACCATGGCCCCCACCAACAAATATAAAAAAGACAGGATTTTATCTAACACCAACCATTTGTTAAGCAAAATCCGAAACCCAAAATACTATTATCCTTACGCCACAGGGATAAAGACGGGATATACAAGCCAGGCGGGGTACTGCCTTATGGCAAGCGCCGAAAAAGACGACATCAGCTTAATTTCCGTGGTAATGGGGGCGCAAAACCAAAACGGCAACATCATGAGCTTTGTGGACACAAAGAATTTGTTTGAGTACGCTTTTAATAACTTTTCCTACCAAACGGTGGTAAAGGAAGGGGAATATATTGACGGGGCACCTGTTTTGTATGCCCAAAAGACCGACCAGATTAAGCTTCAGGCCCAAAACGACTTGGTGGTTTTATTAAAAAACGGCACGGATTTTTCAAAAATCACCCGCAGTGTGGACATTTCCGATGAAATCAGGGCCCCGGTAAATAAAGGGGACGCCTTTGGGATTGCTACATATTATCTTTTGGGGGAAGAGCTTGGCTCAGTGACCCTTGTATCTGACGCGGACTACAAATTTGACGCGGTGTTATATGCCGCAAGCATTATTATAAATACCGTAACAAGCCCCTATTTTTACGTTCCGCTTATTGTTTTAATTATTATTTCATTTATAATTAAAAAAAGAAGGAATGCCAGAAGAAAAAGAAGGTTTAAAGTGTACAGGCGTTACAGATAAGGAAGTGGTAATATGGAAAACAAGTTTGTTTTAAATTTGGACTTGGGAAAAGACAAGATTAACAAAAACATTTACGGGCATTTTGCCGAACATTTGGGAAGGTGCGTTTACGAAGGCTTGTGGGTGGGACTGGATTCGGAAATCCCCAATACCCACGGGATACGCAATGACGTCCTTGAGGCTTTAAAAGAATTGTCAATCCCCGTTTTGCGCTGGCCCGGGGGCTGCTTTGCGGAGGAATACCACTGGAAGGACGGGGTTGGCCCATATGAAAAGCGCAAAAGGATGGTTAACGCAAACTGGGGGAAGGTGGTGGAAAACAACCACTTCGGGACCCATGAGTTCTTAACCCTCTGCGAGCTTTTAGGGTGCGAGCCTTACATTAATATTAACCTTGGCGGCGGCACCGTGCAGGAAATGCAGGAGTGGATTGAATACATTACCTTTGACGGGGAGTCCCCCATGGCAAACTGGAGAAAGGAAAACGGAAGGGAAAAGCCCTGGAAGTTAAAATATATCGGACTGGGCAACGAAAACTGGGGCTGCGGCGGAAATATGAGGCCGGAGTATTACGCTGATGAGTACAGAAGGTACCAGACTTTTGTGAGAAACTATCAAAGCACCCCCATTTATAAAATCGCCTGCGGGGCAAGCGATTATAACACCTACTGGACGGAGGTGTTAATGCGTGAGGCGGGCAGGTTTATGGACGGGCTTTCCTTACACTACTACACCGTTCCCCACACATGGGAGGACAAGGGTTCCGCCACTGACTTTAACGAAGATGAGTGGTATTTGACTCTAAAAAAAGCGCTGGCTATGGATGAGATAATACAAAAGCATGCCACAATAATGGATAAATACGACCCCCAAAAGCGGGTTGGCCTGATTGTGGATGAATGGGGCGCGTGGTACAATGTTGAGCCCGGCACAAACCCCGGATTTTTATATCAGCAAAACACCCTCCGGGACGCTCTTGTTGCGGGGATAACGTTAAATATCCTAAACTCCCACTGCGACCGGGTTCACATGGCAAATATCGCGCAGCTTGTGAATGTACTTCAGTCCGTGATTTTAACGGACAAGGAAAAGATGGTAAAGACCCCCACATATTATGTGTTTAAGATGTATAAAGCCCATATGGACGCGACATACATCCCTGCAGAAGTTATAAGTGTTAATAAAATTGACAATATCCCGCAAATCCACATCTCCGCGTCTAAAAACGGGGCGGGGGATGTTAATATAACCATCTGCAATTTAAGCGCGGATTCCGAAGGACAAGTCCATATCGATTTAAGGGGAGAAGAAAAAAGCAAGGTCACAGGCGAAATTTTAACGGCGCAACACATAAATTCCAGAAATACTTTCGAAAATCCCCGCGAGGTTGAGACAAAAGAATTTAATGAAGCATATATTGAAAATGGAATACTGAAAGTTGCCTTGCCTGCAAAAAGCGTGGCTCGCCTGACGCTTGGCTGACGCACAAACGGGTGTAATATGAATTTCATATTATACCCGTTTTAAAATTCCAAAAAATATTTGCCAATAAGTCAAATTTGGCGAATGTTTTTTGGTTGGGTATATTGTAAAAAATTTTTTGCAAAAAAAATATATTTATTTTATAATAATGTTTTTTAAAATTAAAGAAATAATAAAATATAACGATATAAAATGGGGGACAAAATGAAAAAGACAATGGCTGATTTAGTTTTAATAAGCATTACCGCGGCTTGGGGCTCAAGTTTTATCCTGATGAAAAACGTGGCTGACACTGTTTCCCCATTGGCTTTTTTAACGCTGCGGTTTGGTGTTGCGTCACTCCTTCTTTTGATAATGTTTTTTAAAGAAAGGAAAAGATACACCAAAGACATGCTTTTAAAAGGCATGGTTTTGGGGTTTTTGGTGACGTTAAGCATGACGCTGCAATTTGTGGGGCTAAAATATACCACACCCACAAACAGCGCTTTCATAACTTCTTTGAGCGTGGTCTTTGTTCCCATTTTATCCAGCATTGTCTTGAAAAAAGCCCCAAATATGAGCAATATTGCAGGTATAATTGCGGCTGTTACGGGATTAATATTAATAACGGGGTTTATCCAGACAAAATCCCTAAACCCCGGTGATTTACTTACGCTTTTATGTTCACTGGCCGTTAGCGTTCACATATTGTATGTGGATAAATACACAAAGGATAACGACGCCTTTTTGCTGGGGATTGCGCAGTGCATATTTGTGTTTTTGTTTTCATATATCTTTTGGTTTATGGAAAACCCCTACACCTTTTTGTCGGTTACTTACTCACGGGATTTAATCATTGCCGTGTTCATTACCGGCGCGCTTTGCACAGCCTATGCTTACACCGGGCAGGTTGTTGTGCAAAAATACACAACGCCTTCAAGGGTGGCGATTATTTTTACCTTAGAGCCGGTGTTTGCCACAATATACGCCATGTTCATTCCCGACAGGTTTGGAAACACCCATATGCTATCTTCCGTGGAGCTGGTGGGAGCCTTGCTAATCATCTTCGGAGCCTTGGTTTCTGAGACGGGCGCGGTGGAAAAATTTTTGCTAAAAAATTTTTAAAAAGCTGTTGACAAAATATTAGGTGTTTGCTATAATTCAAAGAGTCCGCGAGGGAAATCAAGGGCATGCGGGTGTAGTTCAGTGGTAGAACTTCAGCCTTCCAAGCTGACCGCGTGGGTTCGATTCCCATCACCCGCTCCATCTGTGCCTGTAGCTCAGCCGGATAGAGCAACTGCCTTCTAAGCAGTAGGTCCGGGGTTCGAATCCCTGCAGGCACGCCACTTGATACAGGGGTGGCGAAGGAGTAGCATGGTGGGTATAGCTCAGTTGGTTAGAGCGCCAGATTGTGGCTCTGGAGGTCATCGGTTCGAGGCCGATTATCCACCCCATTTATTTTTACTATATTCTATATTGGGCTGTAGCCAAGTCGGTAAGGCACCAGACTTTGACTCTGGCATTCGTAGGTTCGAGTCCTGCCAGCCCAGCCATTTATATGACCCATTAGCTCAGTCGGCAGAGCACTTGACTTTTAATCAAGGTGTCCCGCGTTCGAATCGCGGATGGGTCACCAACACATCTTATGTCCGAACGCAATATGGTTTCGGATGTAAGCATTCTCAAAGCGAGAATGCTTTTTTTATTTTTATAAAGCGGCGCTTTGAGAAATGCCGGGTAAATTCACAGGCGGGGTGGCGGATTGCCACCCCGCCTTTTTTGTATCCGCGCGCAAAAACTTTTGGGCAGGGAAAATGAAATGATTGAATAATAAATCTTTACATAAAAAGCAAGGGCATTAAAAGCGCCCTTGCTTTTTTGCCGGGCTTGCTTTGCCAATTTTAAGCGGTGTGTATACCCTTCCTGTACTCTTTAGGGGTCATGGACATGGCCTTTTTAAAAACCCTGCAGAAATAGCTGCTTGAGTTAAACCCGCACTCAAGGGAAACCTGGGTGACGGGCTTTTTTGTGTTTTGCAAAAGCTGCGCCGCTTTTTGAAGTTTTAAGCTGTTTATATAGTCTATAACCGTCATGCCTGTTGCCTTCTTAAAGCAGTTGCACATATATTCCTTTGTCAGGTAGAAATTGGCGGCTATTTCGTCCAGGTTTTTGATGTTTTGATAGTTTTGGTTAATGTAATCTAAAATTTTGTTTATGGATTTATTCACATATCGGGGGGAAGGGTCCGCCCTTTTGCAGTTTTTAAGACTGGCCAATAGTTCAAAAAGGATATAAAAAATCCCGTCCAAATCATCTTTGCCCGACTTTTTTAGTTTTTCAATTAAATATGATATTTTGCCCCTTTCACTTTTTGGCGTTTCCAGTGCTTTGTTTTGAAATATTTTAGTTACTGCTTTTTTTGCATAAGGGGTAAAGTATATGTCTAAAAATTCATCGTCAAAATAAATTACCGTGCGCTCATGGCTGTACTTTCCGCAGTAGCGGTGAAGCACGTTTGGTGAAATCAGCACGATATTATTTGTTGTAACGTCAATTATTTCCCCGTCAATTAAAATGCTGCTGTGGCCGTTTTCAAGAAAATATATCTCATAAGAATTATGGCTGTGCAGATACGGCATCCTGAAACTTTCAGCCCTCTTTGCCGTTTCAATCCCGAATTTTTCATTTGTGTCAAATCTCATAACAAGCCCCCTTTATTAATTTTATCTTAATATAGTACAATTTTCAACCTTTTAGTTAAGATAATTAAAGAAAAAAATTTAAATATATTGTATTTTTATATTAGAAGAATTTGTAAAAGGAAGTGGGGTTTTTATGAAAAATTTAATAAAGAGGGTTTTAGGATTACTTGTGGCATTTACAGTAGGATTTGGCGTAATACCCATGAGCGCTTTTGCGGATAACGATATCCCTTATACTGTTTTATTTACCTGGAATTTTACAACATCAAGGCGGTTTTATTCACAAAAAGTTTCAGGAAATTCAGGCACTGTGGTAAGCTGGGGGGACTACCGTGCAACATTTTTAGCCTTTCCCATACCGCAAGACTCAGGGGACGCAAAATTTGTGATAAAGGATGAAAACATGGTTTTTGACAACGGAAGGGTTGAGGGACAGGCGCCCACAATTACTATTAAGACCATTGACGGCGATGAGCTGGTAAATATTTATAACCGCGGGCTTTCCAGTTCCCAAGAGGACAAAGAGACCCAAAGGCTCCTTGAAAGCTTAATTGCCAGCGGGGTTGAAGCGGGCACGTTTTCCACCCTTTATTCAAACAATTCGGAAATTTTGGATTTATCCGGCTACATTCAAAACGCAAAGCAAAACAACAAAAAATATATCGGGTTTTACCTTACCTGCCGCAGTGAAGACGGGGCAAAAATTGACGAGGGTATTGTCAATTTCGTAAGCCCCACCCTTTCCCCGCCCCCTGTTTTTGAAGAAAACAAAGCCTTTAAGATAGAAATTGAGCCTGCCTTAATTAAAGTGGGGGAAAGCGTAACCATAACCCCAAACATTTCGCCTGAGAAGGTAAATATTATAAGCATTAGCTCAAAAGATGAAAATATAGCCCAAGCCAGAGTTCAAGATAATAAAATAATAATTTTAGGAAAATCCGTTGGTTTTTGTGATATAGTATTAACTGCAAAATATGAAAATACGGAAAAAAAGGAAAGTTTTAAAGTTATGGTTACAAACAATTCACAAAACCAAAAATTGGAAAGCATTAGCTTGATAAAGGATTATACTGCGCTTCCAATTATAATGGATTTATCCTACCCGGATGAAAAATCATACCGCCAGATAAGCAGGGCAGTCAATGATTTAAGGCAGGATTTTTCCCTTGTCTGCGGGGGGATTAGCCAAAAGGACATCCCCATTGACGACACGCCCCAAAAACAAGCGCAAAGGTTAAGCCAGGCAAAAGCCGGAACCGTCCCCCGGCTTTTTTACGGCGCAGAAAATGAGATTGAAAACGCCATAATTGTCGGGGAAATTGAGTCAAGCGGCATTATAAAGGACATAGCGTTAAGCGGCAAATTTGATGAGGCGGCAAATATTTTGGGGAAATGGGAAGGCTATGCCATAAAAATGATAAAAGACCCCATCCCCAATGTTAAAAATGCTTTGGTTATCGCGGGAAGCGACGCCCGGGGCACAATTTACGGGATTTATTATCTATCCCAATACCTCGGGGTTTCCCCATGGTACTGGTGGAGTGATGTCCCTGTTAGAATTAAAGCAAATGTTACCTATAATGAGGATGTAGTTATAAATCCCGGCCCATCCGTTAAATACCGCGGGATATTTATAAACGACGAAGAACGGCTTGTGGACTGGGCGGAAGAGCATTTCCCAAACGATGTGGCCCACGACGGCACAAAAATAAACGGGCCAAACGAATACATCTACCGCCACCTTTTTGAAGCAATTTTAAGAACCGGGGGAAATACCCTTTGGCCCGCCATGCATGAGTACACCACCGCGTTTAACTATGATTTGGATACCGACAATATCCCCAAAAACGCAAAGGCCGCCGATGAATACGGGATTATCATGAGCACTTCCCACTGCGAGATTTTGCTTAGGAACAATGTGGGGGAATGGCAGAAGTGGTATAACGAAAACAAGGCAAAATACAACATACAAGGCTCGGACTACAACGCGGCTTATGACTACACTTTAAATAAAGCGGCGATTTTGGCCTATTGGAAGGAACGTGTTTTAACAAACCGCCATTTTGAAAACATCTTTGTTTTAGGTATCCGCGGGGTGCATGACGGGGCGCCCAGATACGCAAATTTGCAGGGGGCGGGATATGGCACAGGCACTGCCGGCATTGTCAACATGATGAAGGATGTTATTACCGAGCAAAGAAAAATCATAAAAGAAATCTACGGCAGCGAAGACGCGGTACCCCAGGTGTTTATCCCCTATAAAGAAATGAACACCTATTATAACTACAACAACGGTGAACTGGCAAAGTGGCTTCCTGACGATATTATCATAATGTACGCGGAGGACAACCAAAACTATTTAAGGCAAACCTCAACAAGTTATGAGCGTTCACGAAGCGGGGGGCTTGGGATTTATTACCATTCCTCTTACTGGGGCTCGCCGAAAAGCTATTTATGGCTAAATTCCACCCCTGTTTACCTAATGTATGAAGAATTGAAAAAGGCCTATGACACAGGCTCCCAAACTTACTGGATTTTAAACGTGGGGGATTTAAAGCCCGGGGAAATTCTGACGGAATTTTTCATGACCATGGCCTTTGATATAAATAAGTATAATGACAAAAACCTAACTGGGTTTTATGTAAAGCAAGGCATGAGGGACTATAACTTAAGTGAAAACGAAGCGCGGCTTTATGCCCAGTCCATGGCGGATTATTCAAGGTATATACAGACCAAAAAGCCTGAGTTTTTCGGCTACCAGTCCTCAGGAGGGATTTCACAGCCTTCTTTTTCCGCCTCCCGCGCCTTTCCTTTCAGCATTACCCAGCATGGCGACGAAGGGCAAATCAGGGTTGATGAATGGAACAAGCTAGTTGATGATTTATACTCCCTTTATGAAAAAATGGACGACGATACAAAGTGCGCCTTTTACCAGCAGGTTTTATACGCCGCCCTTTCGAACAGAAACCGCACTGAGGAATATGTTTATTATTGGAAAAACAACCTTTACGCGCAGCAGGGCAGATACGCAAGCGCGAAAGCTTACCAAAACCTTTCACAAGAAGCGGTGCGCAGGATTGATGAGGACCAATCCTATTTTGGCGCGTTAAACTCTGGAAAGTGGAAAAGAATTATCAATTATGACCACCCTGTTAGTTATTACGGGACTAATGAAGGGATACTAAAGGTTAAGGAAAGCATGTACCAAAAAACATCCCCCTCCCATGGGGTCGGCGCAGTGTGCGAAGGGCAAAGGCTGCCGGGCGACGATGTAACTTTAAAATTCCACTCATTGGCGGACAATCAAAGGTTTATTGACATATTCGGCAAAAACGACACTTTTGAAAATTACATAATCGAATGCGATGATTTCATCATATTAAGCAAAACCCGCGGGCAGGTTTATACGGAAGAAAGAATAATTGCAAGCATTGACTGGTCAAAACTAAACGATGGGGAAAATTACGGTTTTATACGGGTTTACAATGCGGATGAAAATTATAATAAGGAAGGTTTAGCCAACGAGTTTAAGGTTGCCGCCTATAAAACAAGCATTGTTTTAGAAAAAAACTCATATATGGAGGCAAATGGTTTTGTTTCAATAAACGCCGTAAACTACACGGAAATGCTCCCTTCCCCCGACGGAAGCTACTGGGGGGTTGTAAACAATTTAGGCAAATCCGGGGGCGCGGTTAAGGCATTCCCCGATTTATCTAAAAAAGTTACAGGAAATTATGAGGAAGAGTCCGCAAAGTTAATTTACAGGATTTATTTCACTTCCACAGGCACATTTAATGGTGTTGTCCACAGAATACCCACATTAAATGAAGGTTTTGAAAACGGGATTGCCAGAAGCTGCCATATCGGGGTCGGGCTGTCGGGCGGAAAAGTCAATATCCTAAAAGGAAACCGCGAAACTTCGGGCACATGGGCGGACAATGTCATGCGGGGTTACGAAGTTTTGCCCTTTACAATTACCATAGACAGTCCCGGGTATTATGATTTAGTTATTTATAAAATTGATTCCTCCATTTGCTTTGACAAAATTATAATTTCAACCTCAGAAACGGATGAATCGTTGACGGGCCCGCCTGTAAGCCCCAACAATATTTCATATTCCAAAGGCAAGATTGGAAATGTGCCAAAAGAGGTCTTGGATTTTATGCCCCAGGTCCTAATACAGCCTTTTGGCGATGTGGCGGTGAAAGCGGGCACCGTTTCTGAAATTAATCTTGCGTATGGGCCTGGTTTGGAAGTGGTTTGCGAAAACACCGGTATTGCGGCTTTAGAATATAAAAACAATAAACTTAGGATTTATGGAATTAAAGAAGGCATTGCCAATGTAACATTAAAAACCTCATCAGGAATGCAGCGTTTTACCGTAACCGTCATTGATGATACAAACGCCTTTTTGGAAATAGGCGGGGAAGTTGTAATCAGTTTTAAGGATATTTTGGATAAACCATATGTTTTCGCCGCAGCGTCAAGTGATAATATTCACTACTTTGCAAAGAGCGGGGACTCCCTTCAAGTGCTGCCAAATACGGGGAAAAACTGGCTGGACGCGGCAAGCGCCCTAAATTCGCCCAAGTTATCCATAAAAGTTAAGTTTACAAAGCGCGGCACATATTATGTAGCCGGCAATTTTTCAAACCCTGACGCTTCATCGGACAGTTTTTATTTCGGCGTAAACGGCAATGTTTTGTTTAGTTCCGCCACAAGCAACAACAGGGTTGTGACAAACCAAAATGAATGGTTTTCCCATCCAAGCTGGACTTTTTATATTGAAAGCCCCGGCGTTTATACCATAAATATATGGCCAAGGGAAGACGGCGTTAAAATAAACCAGCTGGTTTTGAGCCAAAACCAGATTGAAGACGGCATAACGGGGAATTTAAGGACGCCAAAAGAAATACTGCCATATCTTGATTTAACTGTCGAAGAAAAAGTTGACGCGGATATTTATATAATTACCCAAAATGATTTGTCCATCGTTGAAAACAATATAACACTGCCTTCAATTGGTGTGTTTGGAAGCTTGATTTCATGGAAATCAGATAACGAGGCTATCTTGTCTTCCACAGGGGCGGTTAACAGGCCAAAAACCAATGAGGATAACGCCTATGTGATATTGACTGCCACCTTTTCCTATGGCGCAATATCAAAGCAAGTCCCTTTTTATATAACCGTACCAAAGATTGAAAAAAAGATAATATCCTCGTCCGGTACCGCTTTTTGTGAAACCGGTGAAATTTCAGGCAGCGCTTATATATCTTTTAATTTAAAATTAAACTTGCCAGACGAAGGCTATATAGGCGTTGCTCCAAAAGACGGGGGCGGTTTAAGCCTGTCCCCTGTTTTGCTCCACATAAAAAAGGACGGCTACATTGAAGCAGCCAGTAATTCAGCCTTTGAAAACGCGGATTTGGTTAAACTGGATGAGGGCAAAGACTGCCATATAGTCCTTTTTGTTGATGTAAACAATGAAACTTTTTCTGCCTACGCTTATTCCAATGGCAGCATTAAAACCATCGCGCGGGATTTTAATTTTAACAGCCCTGCTATAAAGCTAGAAAAAATTTTAGCCTGGTCACAAAATCCCAAGGGGTTTTTGATTGAAAACATTATTGTTTCTCCGCACCCATACATACTTTCAAACGCCTTTATGGATAATGAAAAAGCAAGCGTGGATATATTGTCCTTTAGCGGAATGTCAGAGGGGCTAACCTGCTATATCGCCTTTTACAAAAACAGCGCCGGATTAAAAAGCGTTGTAAGTGAAAGCTTTTCCACCGCCTTTTTGGAAAAAGCCGGTTTTTTAACTGAAGTTCCTGATGGGTTTGACTATGTAAAATTTATGGTTTTTGACAAAAACTTAAACCCTAAAGCCACTTTCATCAGTCTGAATAAAAAACCGCAGGGGTTTATAATGCAAAAACCAAAAACCTAATAAAATAAGTGCCGTCAGCAAAATGCTGACGGCATTTATTTTATCTGTCTATTCTTGTTTGTTCATTTTTTTCTTTTTTCTCTTTTTAATGATAAACACCACAACGCCCGCTATTAACAAAAGGGGAAGGGCGGAAATTAAAACAATGATTATCCATTGGATTGCGGACACCAAATAATTTGCAACCGTCATAAATCCGTTTCTTATTAAAATCCCCATGTCGCGGATACCCAGCGCGTTCCAGTTTATTTGTTCCTTTGGCTTAAGGGGGTCTGATATTTCATTTATCGTAAGCGTTATTCGCGATTGGGCGACTTGTTCGTCCCACATATTGATTTTTCCTTCCAAGGCTTCAATGTCGGCAATCACCTTGTCAATTCTTTCCTGCACTTTTAACACATCTTCAACGGTTTTTGCGTTATTTAAAATTTTGTAATATGTCTCAAGGCTTTCCCTTGCGCTTTTTAGCCTGGTTTGCGCGTCAAAATACTCATCCGAAATATCCTGGCTTTCAACGCGGCAGTTTATTACCCCGCATATTCCTTCAACATATTGTATAAAATCCTCCAAAAAATCAGGGGCCAGCTTTAGTGTGGCTTCAACTACGTTATAGCCGTTACGCGTGCTTTGGCTTTTGCTGAATTCATACCCGCCTTTTTTCTTTACATAGGATAAAATTTTTTGGTAGGTTTCTTTTACATCTTCTGCCTCCAAATTCAAAAAGGCATTTTTTATTATCTTTTTGTCTTGTGAAACATCCGTGATTTCGGTATCTTCCAACAAAACGGGGTCTGACTGTTTCTGGAAAATAAGCACATCCTTGCTATCGCTCGAGAAATTAAAACTTTTTGTGCCCCCGCATGAAGTCAGGGTAAATAAAAAGGTTAAGGCAAGAAATACGCAAATGATTTTTTTCATTTCATTCCCTCCTTTATAATCATAATATAAGACGGTAAAATATAGAAATAGTTCCGTTTTCCATTTATTGACATTTTCGCAAGCGTGGTTTATAATTTATATGGTAATTTTAGGAATTTGTTTCCGATAAACTGCTATATTAATAATGAAAATAGACAAAACAGGAGGGAACAATGACTAAAAGGGAACTTCGGGATAAATTGCAGAATTTGTCCGGGGTAAAAGATTTTTTTATTTTTGTGTTAGACAAGTACAACCCCAAATACTGGGGGCTGTATTACCCGCCCGTAAAAATGATTGTAATATACAAACTTAAAGAAAACGGGAAACCCATCGGAGAAAATATGCTAGTAAAAACCTGCCTTCACGAACTGGCCCACCACATACAGTTCCACCATGTGAAAAATTACAAGGTAAAATCCAGGCATGATGAAATGTTTAAAAAAATATACGCGGATTTATTGGTTAAGTATTATAAAGGGAATATCCCCCGTGATATCATGGCGGAAATCAAAAAATACGGGCTTTTTTTAGAGCCATTTAAAAGTTTAAAAAAATAAAGGCATTTGCCTTTGCCCGCGCCTTCTTATGGGCGCTTTTTCATTTGGGCAATAGCCGTTGTTTGACTTTATTTTTCTGTTATGGTATTTTATTGTTAACAAGGCAAAATCTTTTAAGCGGTTAATTAAAAGGGGGCGGGATATGGGAATTAAAAACAATTTTTAAATTGGCGGTGCATTTTGATAAGCAAGCAAAACCTATTATTTCGCTTATCCATTAAGTGCGAATGCCAAGTACACATTAAAACCCGGGGGGACCCGCACCAAGAATTTTGTCGAAATACTACAGAATAAGGAAGTTGTGTTAATAAAATTTAATTTTTTTGTGATAACTTTATACAATTTGCATAATATGTTTTAATTTGGTATAATATTTGTTGTAAAATTTTGCTGTCGCACCCCGCATGGGGTGCGTGGATTGAAATCTTACTGCCCTTCGGGTTAAACTCCACCATGCCTGTCGCACCCCGCATGGGGTGCGTGGATTGAAATGGGTCAAAAAGTTAAAACTGCTATTGACGTTGGTGTCGCACCCCGCATGGGGTGCGTGGATTGAAATATTACTTATAAAATAATCATTATTTGCATGTGTTAGTCGCACCCCGCATGGGGTGCGTGGATTGAAATTCAACTTTTATCACCTCATGACAAAAACTTACGAAGTCGCACCCCGCATGGGGTGCGTGGATTGAAATATCAGTAGAGCGAGTAACAAACCGCAAATAATCAGTCGCACCCCGCATGGGGTGCGTGGATTGAAATTTTAATTATACATATTGCACAATTTATAATTCCAGTCGCACCCCGCATGGGGTGCGTGGATTGAAATTGTAATGGTCCTGGTGCGTGTTTCACGGTTGTATTGTCGCACCCCGCATGGGGTGCGTGGATTGAAATTCAATACCCATAAATCCGGTCTTAATTTAACCCCGTCGCACCCCGCATGGGGTGCGTGGATTGAAATGCGTTTTATGGGGTGATTATTATTAATATACTAAGTCGCACCCCGCATGGGGTGCGTGGATTGAAATTTAAAGCTGTCAAGTGTTTTTATGTCGGCTAAATGTCGCACCCCGCATGGGGTGCGTGGATTGAAATTTTAGAAGTCCTTTAAAACCAACCTCGGAGGATAAGTCGCACCCCGCATGGGGTGCGTGGATTGAAATTTTTACTTTCGGTAACATTAACTTATATGGCATAAGGTCGCACCCCGCATGGGGTGCGTGGATTGAAATTTTACCTTCCTCCTACCAAAAGCATTTGCTTTTTCGTGTCGCACCCCGCATGGGGTGCGTGGATTGAAATACGATTGGGGATGCGAATGGAAATGTGCACTCTTTGTCGCACCCCGCATGGGGTGCGTGGATTGAAATTATGGGTCTGCTTGGGTCCAACACCTCCACCACCGTCGCACCCCGCATGGGGTGCGTGGATTGAAATAGGAAGCTGAAGAGAAAGGACCAACAGCACAAATGTCGCACCCCGCATGGGGTGCGTGGATTGAAATCAAAAGGGCAATACAAGGATACAGTAGACGCCCTGTCGCACCCCGCATGGGGTGCGTGGATTGAAATCGACGAAGAAGACGATGACGATTTAGAAAATTTACAGTCGCACCCCGCATGGGGTGCGTGGATTGAAATTTTAATTTCTGCCCGGTATTTTTTGTAAAATGCTATGTCGCACCCCGCATGGGGTGCGTGGATTGAAATGATTAGTATGTCAATACTAATTTTTAATTTTTTTGTCGCACCCCGCATGGGGTGCGTGGATTGAAATGTAAACATAGGGGGAGGCAATAAGTATTGCTTATATGTCGCACCCCGCATGGGGTGCGTGGATTGAAATACGTCGTAAAACTCAACGACCATTTGCGTATCCGTCGCACCCCGCATGGGGTGCGTGGATTGAAATAGGAAACATTTACGAAGCTCGGAGAAATTGGAGCCGTCGCACCCCGCATGGGGTGCGTGGATTGAAATAACGCAGAATCGGGAACAAAAAATCCCGGTTAGTGTCGCACCCCGCATGGGGTGCGTGGATTGAAATGATTGGGTATTACATTGTCTCCGGAGTCGTCCATGGTCGCACCCCGCATGGGGTGCGTGGATTGAAATTGGTTATCCCTATGACCATGAAAAACTTAAAGGGGTCGCACCCCGCATGGGGTGCGTGGATTGAAATCCCAATAATTACATGGTCTATGACTTCAATACCTGTCGCACCCCGCATGGGGTGCGTGGATTGAAATGATAGGCTCTCCCATATCTTCCGATAATTCCTCCAGTCGCACCCCGCATGGGGTGCGTGGATTGAAATCGAGAGCGGATATTGATGGCTTATGATGAGCCTTGTCGCACCCCGCATGGGGTGCGTGGATTGAAATCGAAGTTCCTGCATGACATCAACAGCCGGATATAGTCGCACCCCGCATGGGGTGCGTGGATTGAAATACAACAAAAAAGAGTATTTAAATATTGCTTTTAAGTCGCACCCCGCATGGGGTGCGTGGATTGAAATATAAAATAAAAATATAAGCAAAAAAAAAATAAAGGTCGCACCCCGCATGGGGTGCGTGGATTGAAATACTCGTAGTAATTCTCTATCTTCATGGCCATCCCTGTCGCACCCCGCATGGGGTGCGTGGATTGAAATAGTTCCTCCATTGCCATCTACCATCCAATTGTTTGGATGTCGCACCCCGCATGGGGTGCGTGGATTGAAATAGCTACATACTGTTCAAGGTCCCTGCCTTGCCGCGTCGCACCCCGCATGGGGTGCGTGGATTGAAATTTCGTGGCTGTCAAAATAGATGTCAATCCTATTTGTCGCACCCCGCATGGGGTGCGTGGATTGAAATTATGTTGGGAGCGGTGTTTACAGGCTCGACAGTGGTCGCACCCCGCATGGGGTGCGTGGATTGAAATAAGTTTTATCGAATGTTATATTTACTCTTTTCTGTGTCGCACCCCGCATGGGGTGCGTGGATTGAAATGTAAACATACCCCCATCAAAGCTAGTATTGCTTACGTCGCACCCCGCATGGGGTGCGTGGATTGAAATTCTCCCTCCTATACTCTTATTATATTATACAAAGTCGCACCCCGCATGGGGTGCGTGGATTGAAATCTCGCCATCTTCTACCTGTGCCGATGACATGTTCGTCGCACCCCGCATGGGGTGCGTGGATTGAAATTATCCCTGGTTTACTATTCTCACACCTGGCCTAGTGTCGCACCCCGCATGGGGTGCGTGGATTGAAATAAAAAATTTTATTATTATTTTATTAACAACTTATGTCGCACCCCGCATGGGGTGCGTGGATTGAAATATATAGGGAATAAGAATATGCCGGAAATGTAGGAGTCGCACCCCGCATGGGGTGCGTGGATTGAAATTTCGTCGGTTTCCCACCAAGTCCATTCCATGGGCTGTCGCACCCCGCATGGGGTGCGTGGATTGAAATGCGCTAGCAATTGCTAACGGTATTTTACAATTTCTTGTCGCACCCCGCATGGGGTGCGTGGATTGAAATTCCGAGCAAATAAAGCAGAGGACAGAGTATGGTGGGTCGCACCCCGCATGGGGTGCGTGGATTGAAATTTGTATATGTAATGTTTATCCCTGCTTTTTTGAGAAGTCGCACCCCGCATGGGGTGCGTGGATTGAAATGTACGTGTCGACATCAACATAAACAGACACAGAAGTCGCACCCCGCATGGGGTGCGTGGATTGAAATGCTGCAAATAAAGATGTATCAGCAAATGATACAAGGTCGCACCCCGCATGGGGTGCGTGGATTGAAATCCAAATGCCAAGGCCAAGATTTGCAAACCACAGTGTCGCACCCCGCATGGGGTGCGTGGATTGAAATCATCCTTGGTGCAGAACAACCACTGTCCCCTATTGTCGCACCCCGCATGGGGTGCGTGGATTGAAATATGATGCTGAATTGCAGGACAGCTATGGGGTAAGTCGCACCCCGCATGGGGTGCGTGGATTGAAATAACAATAGCCTTGATTACACTCCAAAAGCCAATCGTCGCACCCCGCATGGGGTGCGTGGATTGAAATGAGCCGCTAATGGACTGCGAAGTTAACATAACATGTCGCACCCCGCATGGGGTGCGTGGATTGAAATTGTCCGATTGAGGGCTGCCAAAATATATAGATTGGTCGCACCCCGCATGGGGTGCGTGGATTGAAATCTCTTTTATTGCAGTGCAGTATGAATGTGTTATGTCGCACCCCGCATGGGGTGCGTGGATTGAAATTGATGTATCTGTCACACAGGGCAATACAAAGAAATGTCGCACCCCGCATGGGGTGCGTGGATTGAAATAGGTCACCAATGATGACCCTACAAGTGCAGCAGGGTCGCACCCCGCATGGGGTGCGTGGATTGAAATGTCAATGCAGGACTCATACTCCCAAGCGTCATAGACGTCGCACCCCGCATGGGGTGCGTGGATTGAAATTCGATAAATTTATGTATTGCATAAAAAAAAGAGGGTCGCACCCCGCATGGGGTGCGTGGATTGAAATTTTGACTTTGACTTTCCCTGACTATTAAAAAAATAGTCGCACCCCGCATGGGGTGCGTGGATTGAAATATAAAAATAAGCAAAAAAAATAAAGCCGTTGCGTCGCACCCCGCATGGGGTGCGTGGATTGAAATTGTGCTTGAGAAGTCGGTGTGTATTTCGTCTATTGTCGCACCCCGCATGGGGTGCGTGGATTGAAATAATTATACCACCTCAATTATGATAAGAACTTGCGTGTCGCACCCCGCATGGGGTGCGTGGATTGAAATATTCAAAAATTAAATGATATAGGCTATAATGATGAGTCGCACCCCGCATGGGGTGCGTGGATTGAAATGCTTCTTTAGATAATTTATAATTTTTTACTACTTGTCGCACCCCGCATGGGGTGCGTGGATTGAAATATATCATATTGCCATAACTAAATGACTTGAGGGATGTCGCACCCCGCATGGGGTGCGTGGATTGAAATTTAATGACGTAATAAGCGCAGTTTTGCCGCCTTTGATGGTCGCACCCCGCATGGGGTGCGTGGATTGAAATATTTGGAGGATTTGATATGGTGCTTAGAGTGCTAGTCGCACCCCGCATGGGGTGCGTGGATTGAAATATCATTAATTTCAACTAAAGTATAATAAATATCGTCGCACCCCGCATGGGGTGCGTGGATTGAAATACCCTGACTTATGCCTATATCAATAGCAGTTTTAGTCGCACCCCGCATGGGGTGCGTGGATTGAAATTTAACTCATCAGTCTGCACATACCAGTATGTCTTGTCGCACCCCGCATGGGGTGCGTGGATTGAAATTCAACCCACACATCTCTACCAAGTGGGTTTATTTGTCGCACCCCGCATGGGGTGCGTGGATTGAAATACGTTTACCGCTTCGTCTGGTATGTAAAACTCGATTGTCGCACCCCGCATGGGGTGCGTGGATTGAAATTTCTGCCACTTGTGATGACAGCATTTCAGGCAATGTCGCACCCCGCATGGGGTGCGTGGATTGAAATTATAAGGTATTCCCCAATAGTCCGCCCATTGTGAGTCGCACCCCGCATGGGGTGCGTGGATTGAAATAAATTATATCACCTCTATGATAAGAACTTACGGACGTCGCACCCCGCATGGGGTGCGTGGATTGAAATAAGATTTTTAACTCCTGAACAATTAAAGGAATTAGTCGCACCCCGCATGGGGTGCGTGGATTGAAATTGTGCTACCATTTTTGATATAATTTACAAGGTCGTCGCACCCCGCATGGGGTGCGTGGATTGAAATGCCGTCCTTGTCGTAGGTGCGGATGATGGCATATGTCGCACCCCGCATGGGGTGCGTGGATTGAAATACGCTTGTTGCCAGAAAGAACGGGAAGTCCACGGGTCGCACCCCGCATGGGGTGCGTGGATTGAAATTTGCTTTTTTGTAATTTTAGCGCTCGAAATAATTTGTCGCACCCCGCATGGGGTGCGTGGATTGAAATTCACTCATCTCCTTGTAAACCTCGACGCCTTTCCTGTCGCACCCCGCATGGGGTGCGTGGATTGAAATTTTGCTCTTTCTACATTTGCAGCAAGCTCATCATGTCGCACCCCGCATGGGGTGCGTGGATTGAAATATAAATAAGGGCAAGTTAACTCCTGAAGAGGCTAATTATAGACACTGGCATGAGGTATGGGGCCGGGTGGCAAAGGAGGTAGGTTTGGATTATGGACGGGAAGAATGGTAAACAAGTGGCAATTGATAAGGGGCACGACATTCCGGTATATAGTCCGGTGTGCTCCTTTTGCCGACATTTAAACAATAAACCCGGGAGGGTTTGTAAGGCCTTCCCTAATGGTATTCCTACGGAAATATGGTTGGGCAACCATAAACACAAGAGACCCTTCCCTGGAGATAACGGGATAAGATTTGAGAGGCGGGAAGTCGCACCCCGCATGGGGTGCGTGGATTGAAATATAACTCCAACCACTGCCGTCGATCCAACCTTTTGTCGCACCCCGCATGGGGTGCGTGGATTGAAATTGTTTGACTTGCGGTTCGATTAACACCGGCATATGTCGCACCCCGCATGGGGTGCGTGGATTGAAATTCAATTTTTTCAAGTATTAACTTTTTGGTAAATGTCGCACCCCGTATGGGGTGCATTATTTTTATAAAACAATGGGGCGTTTTTGTCGCATCCCGACAAAATTGGCCATTCATTTTTTGACATATTTTTGTATTGTTGTTATAATATATATAAAAGCCCAAGCCCAGGCTTTGGTTTTTATGTATATTTTTTTATATCTCTTTTTTTGTATATCATGGTGTCACTTTTTTTCGGGGAGATGTTTTTATGAAAATCGCACGGTACCATAAGGAAAGCGGGCGGGAACAGCCGCTAAAAGAACACCTTGACAAGGTTGGCGGATACTGTTTTAAAAAGGCTGAAAAGATGGGGCTTTCCAATACGGCGTATTTAATCGGGATACTTCATGATATGGGAAAGTTAAGCGAAGAATTTCAAAACTATATGGAAAAACAAAAAAAAGGAACAGAAGAAGATTTGCCAAAGGTTGACCATGGGGTTTACGGGGCAAAGTACATATATTCAAAATATAAAGACAAAATTTATTCGAATAAAAATGATGAATTTATCAAAGACCTTGCGTCCCAGATTATGGCTTTTGCAATTTGTTACCACCACGGGGGGCTTGCTGACTGCATTGACAATTACGAAATACCCATATTAAAACGGATGGACAAATTAAGTGATGAAGAATTAAATATTGTTTCAAAAGAATTTGAAACTATGTACCCTGATATTGATTATTATTTCGAGAAATCCTGCGGGGAAATAAGAAAATTTTTTGAAGACTTTATAAAATTTGATAAAAGCAAAGATCACATCTGTTTTTATATTCATCTTCTGATTAAAACCTTATACAGTATCTTAATTGACTCAGACTGGTTAAACAGTTACGAATTTGAAGCCGGCACACCTTATGAGCCAGCCATTCCATTAGAAAAAAATTTGGACAAGTATATTAATAACTTAAAAGACAGGATTGAAAGCTTTAAAAATATTACCCCGGAAAATGACCTGCAAAAGATTGTCTTTGAAAAACGGCAGGAAATTGCTCGGGATTGCTTGAATTTTGCAAAATCAAAACCTGGTATATATACCTTAACCGTTCCCACAGGGGGCGGGAAAACATTATCAAGTTTTATTTTTGCCCTAAACCATGCAAAGGAAAACCATATGGAACGGATTTTTTATGTGGCGCCATATACCAGCATTATTGAGCAAAACGCAGAAGAAATCCGCAATAGCCTAAATTGCGGGGACTATCTTTTGGAATTCCATTCAAATGTTTTAAACGAAGAAATGGATGAAAAATCCAAGATTTTAAGTGAACGGTGGGATTATCATTTTATATTTACCACAATGGTTCAGTTTTTGGACACTTTTTACGCAAAACCCAATATGGATTTAAGGCGGCTTCAAAGTTTAGCCAATTCCATCATCATTTTTGATGAGGTGCAAACCGTTCCACTTCATTGTATATCCTTGTTTAACCTGGCGGTTAACTTTTTATGCTACTTTTTAAACTGCACCATAATTTTATGCACCGCAACCCAGCCGCTGTTAAATGAGGTGAAAAGGCCAATAATTCTTGGGAAAAATTGCGAAATTATAAAAAACGTAAGTGACGTTTTTGCAAAATTAAAAAGGGTTGAAGTTATTGATAAAACAAAGGATGGCGGCTTCAACGAAGAAGAAGTGCTTGATTTTTTAATTGAATTGCATAGCAAAAACCCTCAGGTTTTACTAATTGTAAACACAATTTCAGCCGCGGCTAAAATCTTTAATTTGGCAAAAGAAAATAAGTCTCTTGAAAGCAAGCTGTTTTATCTTAGTTCAAACCTTTGTTCTGAGCATAGGAAAAAAGTTTTGGATGAATTAAAGGCCGCTTTGGCAAATAACGAAAAAGTGATATGCATAAGCACCCAGGTGGTCGAGTGCGGCGTTGATATTAGCTTTAATTGCGTTGTACGGAGTCTTGCAGGAATTGATTCCATTGCCCAGGCCTCGGGCCGCTGCAACCGCCATGGCGAAGGGGACGTTTCAAACACTTATATTATAAACCTAAAAGATGAATTAGAGCACACAAGCAGTTTAGATCCCATACATTATGGGAAAATCAAAGCATTGCAGGTTTTAGATTTATACAAAAACGACCCTGAATTCTATGACAGCCTTTTGTCAAACCAAACAATAAAAGAATACTTTAACAGGTTTTTAGTGGAAGAAAACATCAAGGATAAATTTGATTTTCCTGTAAAAAACAAAGACACCATCTTTGCTAATTTGTCCCGAAACGCCGCTTTAGTTAAGGCCTATGATAATTACCACAAAGATAAATACAGCTTAAAGTTTTGTTTTTTGTTTAAAACCGCAAGGGAGAATTTTTATGTCATAAAAGATAAAACAAAAACTTTGATTGTCCCATACGGGAAAGGTAAAGATATAATATCGGATTTGGTTTCTGACATGGATTTTTTAAAAAAGGCACAAAAATTAAAAGAGGCGCAAAAATATTCTGTGAATGTCTACGACAGCACATTTAATGCTTTGCAAAATAAGGGCGCAATTTATTCATCGAGCATTGAAGGGGTGTATATATTAAAGGAAGGTTTTTATTCAGAAAGCACCGGGGTAACTTTGGATGGAAACTTTGATTTTCTTAGTGTTTAGGAGGGATTTTTTATGAAAATGCGAAACAGCATAACCTTTAAAGTTTTCGGGGAGTATGCGCTGTTTACCGACCCCATTACAAAAATCGGCGGCGAAAAGTCAACGCTGATGATTCCTACTTATCAAGCCTTAAAAGGGATTTGTGAGTCTATTTACTGGAAGCCGTCAATTATCTGGTATGTGGACAAGGTTAAGGTTTTAAACAAAATCCAAACGGAAGCTAAAGGGATTAGGACGCTAAAGTATTCAAAAGATTCAAAAGGGCCGAATGACTTATCCGAATACCTCTATTTAAAAGACGCCTCATATATTGTTCAGTGCCATTTTGAGTTTAATTACAACCGTCCTGAATTATCCTGTGATTTTAACGAAAATAAACACTATTTTATCGCAAAGCGCTCATTAGAAAAGGGCGGGAGAAGGGACATTTTCCTGGGCGCAAGGGAATGCCAAGGCTATGTGGCGCCTTGCGGTTTTGACGATGAAGAAAGCTATTACAAAGGAATGGGTGAAATGGAGTTTGGGCTGATGTATCATTCTTTAAGTTACCCTGATGAAAACGGAAAAAACCTTCTAATCACAAAATTTTGGTACCCCAAAATGATAAACGGCGTGATTGAATTCTGCCGTCCCGATGATTGCCCGAAAGAAGTGGAAATCAGAAAAATGACGGCAAAAGTGTTTAATGATAACAATTTCTCCGGCACAAATGAAGCAGGATTGCTAGACGGCTTTAATGAAGAGGAGGTATCCTATGAGTTGGATAAGCTCTCTTTATGATACTTATGAAAATATTATAAAACAAGGAAGCGACGGCCTTTTGCCTATTTCCCACTCAACCCAAAATGCACATATTGAAGTTACGTTGAATGAAAATGCTGAACTAATTTATGCACAACTTGTGGATAAGAATAATTCAGTTACCTTGATCCCGGTAACTGAGTCCTCAGCAGGAAGAAGCAGCGGGATTGCCCCCCATGCCCTTTGCGATAAAATCCAGTATATCGCTAAGGATTACAAGGATTATGTGGGAGAAGATAACTCCGAATATTTTGAAAAATACATGAATCAGCTCAAAGAATGGTGTGAATCCGAATACGCTAATGAAAAAGCAAGGATAATTTATGAGTATTTGAAAAAAGGAACACTGGTAAAAGATTTAATTCAAAAAGGGGTGTTGGCAGCTGGTGAAAACGGCAAACTTTTAGAAAAGTTTAATGCAAACTTTTCGCTTGCCCCCGGCGAACAGAAAGAGTCTTTTGTAAGGTTCAGGGTTGTAACGAAGAACTCTTCAGTGGACGCAGTTTGGCAGGACGATAAAGTGATAGAAGATTATATCAATTATTATATCTCAACAAAAAAAGATGTGGGTTTTTGCTATGCAAACGGAAATGTCGCCCCCTACTCTGACAACCACCCGGCAAAAATCAGACATAGCGGGGATAAGGCAAAACTAATATCCTCCAACGACACCTCAAACTTCACCTTTAAAGGCAGGTTTCATTCAGCAAAAGAAGCTGCAACTGTAAGTTATGAGGTTTCTCAAAAAGCTCACAATGCTCTAAAGTGGCTAATCCAAAACCAAGGGCAAAAAGTTGGGGATAAGGTGTTCGTGCTATGGGGTACGGAAAATGAAAAAACGCCCAACATTTTAGGGGACACTTTAGATGTGGTGGAAAGCTATTATGACGCATTTGATTTGTCAGAAGACAACAAGGATTTAACAAAAAAGAAACTGGCAGAACAATTTAACATGGCGCTTTTGGGATACAAAGCCCAAATCCGTCCTGATTCAAGGCTTGCCTTAATTGGATTGGATTCGGCAACCACAGGAAGAATGTCAATTATCTTTTATCGTGAATACCACGGGCTTGAAGGCCATGAGTTAATTGAAAATATTGAACATTGGCACAAAAGTACCGCATGGAACCACCGCTACAAGTATAAAGACAGAAAAGTTTTATCATTTTATGGCGCGCCATCCTTTGAAACAATTGCAACAACGGCTTATGGCACCGAACAAAACGGCATTATAAAGGCAGATAGCAAAATAATGTCAAATGAAGTAAAGAGGCTTTTGAATTGTGAAATAGACAGGCGAAGGATTCCAAGGGATATTGTTAAAATCCTCATTGAAAAAGCAAAACAGCCTCAAAATTATCAAGAAATCAACAATTGGTATAAAGTATTGACAGTGGCATGTTCAGTTTACCGGAAATACTTATATGATTATAAAAAGGAGGAATACTCTATGGAAATTAAAAAGACAAACAACTTAGCTTACAACTGTGGGCGTCTTTTGGCTGTCGCTGACGCAATTGAAACATGGGCATTAAAAGATAAGTCAGGCAGCGGGGATATCAGGACTACTAATGCAATTAGGTATTTCACCAGGTTTTCTATGGCACCTTGCTCAACGTGGGCTATTATAAACAATAAACTAGTTCCCTACAAGCAGTCTTTAGGCGCAAAAGGCACAAAACTTTATAAGCTTTTAGGCGAGATTTCAAGCTTGATTGACCCCGACGAATTTGAAAAAGCTTCAAATCTTGATGGCTGCATGGTTTTAGGATTTGACGCCCAAAGGCAGGCACTTTATGAAAAGAAAACTGATGAAGATGAAAATATTAATGAGGAGGAATGATTTATGTTACTACAAAACAAAATTGATTTTAAAGCTATCATCACTGTAGAAAACGCAAACCCCAACGGGGACCCCTTAAACAGCAATATGCCAAGAACGACAATTGACGGATACGGCGAAATTTCTGATGTGTGCATTAAAAGAAAAATCAGAAACCGCTTACTTGATATGGGGGAAAATATTTTCATCCAATCCGACGACAAAAATGTTGACGGGTATTCAAGCCTTAGGGAAAGGGCTGACAGCAACCCAAAATTAAGGGAAGAATTGAACAAAGGCAAAAATGCGGACAAAGATGTCTTTGCTAAAATCGCATGTTCAGAGTGGATTGATGTAAGGAGTTTCGGACAAGTTTTTGCATTTAAAGGTTCCGAATTATCCCTTGGAATACGCGGCCCTGTATCCGTTCACCCTGCCTTTAGCGTTGACCCCGTTGATGTTTCAAGCCTTCAAATTACAAAAAGTGTAAACAGTGAATCAGGCGCAAGCGGAAAGTCCTCAGACACCATGGGTATGAAACACAGAATAGATTTTGGGGTTTACATATTAAAAGGAAGCATTAATGTACAGCTTGCTGAAAAGACGGGCTTTAGTGTGGAAGATGCGGAAAAAATTAAAGAGGCATTAAAAACCCTTTTTGTAAATGACGCGTCCTCCGCAAGGCCTGAAGGCAGCATGAATATTTACAAACTTTACTGGTGGACCCACAATAATAAAACCGGACAATATAACACAAAAAAAGTTCATGACAGCATTATTGTGGCAAAAAAAGAGGGCATTGTTACACCTAAGAGCATTGACGATTATGATATTATTGAAAACAGGCTTGATTGTTTAAAACTGGATATTTATGAGTGCGTATAAAGAAGAAGAATATCTAATGCTGTCAGGCATTCAGCATTTTGCCTTTTGCAAAAGGCAGTGGGCTTTAATACAGATTGAGAATGTTTGGCAGGAAAATTATCATACTGCCATCGGTAATATTCTTCACGAAAGAGTTCACGACAGCACCAATTTTGAAAAACGCGGAAATATCATAATTTCCCGGGGCATGCCCATTTTTTCCGCTTCCCTTGGAATACGGGGGGAATGTGATGTTGTGGAATTTGTAAAGGATAGCGGGGGCGTTAAAATCCATGGCAGGGATGGAAAGTACGTCCCCTATCCCGTTGAGTATAAGAAAGGTTCACCTAAAAAAAATGAAGTTGATATTCTTCAGCTTGCGGCACAAGTAATGTGCCTTGAAGAAATGTTTTTGACAAATATCCCTTACGGCTATTTGTATTACGGGCAAACCCGCCACAGGGAAAAAATTGAAATAACAAAAGAGATAAGGGAAAAAGTCAGCGCAATGTTTTGTGAAATGCACATGCTTTTTAAAAGAGGCCATACCCCGAAAGTCAACCCCTCAAAAAGCTGCAACTCATGTTCGCTGGTTAATCTTTGTTTGCCGGTGCTTTGCAAAAACAAATCCGCAAAAGACTACATTGAAAACATGCTAAATGAGGAGTAGGTATGAAAAAGCTCTTAAATACCCTTTATATAACCTCCCCTGGAAGGTATTTGTCACTGGATGGTGAAAATGTAGTTGTTCTAGAAGGGGACGAGGCTTTGGCCAGGTTTCCAATGCACAACATCGAAAGCATTGTAACTTTCGGCTACACAGGTGCAAGCCCTGCTTTAATGGGGGAGTGCGCACGGCGGAATATTTCATTATGCTTTTTAACCCAAAGCGGGCGCTTTTTGGCACGGATAGCAGGTGAAATTTGCGGAAATGTTTTGTTGAGAAAAGAACAGTACAGAATGTCGGATAATTCTAACGAAAGCGTAAAGATAGCCAAAAACTTTTTGATTGGTAAAATATTCAATGCAAAATGGGTACTTGAAAGAGCAATAAGGGATTACCCTTTAATAATTGATACTGAAAAACTAAAGGAAAAAAGCTGTCTTCTCTCAAATTCCTTGCAGTTTTTGACACAGGCTTTAAGCCTTGAAGAATTAAGAGGCATCGAAGGTGAAGCTGCAAATGTGTATTTTTCCGTTTTTGACGATTTGATTTTACAGCAAAAGGAGGATTTTTCTTTTAAAACAAGGAACAAAAGGCCGCCCATGGATAAAGTGAATGCCCTCCTTTCCTTTGCTTATACCCTGCTTGCAAATATGTGCCAATCCGCTTTGGAAACGGTAGGGCTTGACCCATATGTGGGCTTTTTGCACCGGGACAGGCCCGGTCGGGCTTCCCTGGCTTTAGATTTAATGGAAGAATTAAGAAGTGTATTTGCAGACAGGTTTGTGCTTACCCTAATTAATAAAAAAATGATAAAGGCAAGCGATTTCCTAGTTAAAGAAAACGGGACGGTTATATTAAATGACGAAGGAAGGAAAAATTTTTTATCTGCATGGCAAAATAAAAAGCAGGAAAAAATAACGCACCCCTTTTTGCAAGAACAAATTGAATGGGGAATGGTTCCTTATGTTCAAGCATTACTTTTGGCAAGATATATAAGAGGGGATTTGGATGAATACCCGCCTTTTATGTGGAAGTAGGTGGTTGTATTTTAGTAGTAATAACATATGATGTTAATACTGAAAATAAAGAGGGAAAAAAAAGACTTCAAAAGGTAGCAAAACAGTGTTTGAATTTTGGGCAAAGAGTCCAAAACTCCGTGTTTGAATGTGTATTAGACCACGCACAGGCAATTGATTTAAAAAACAGGCTTTTAAAAATGATAAACCCAAAAACCGACAGTCTGAGATTTTACTATTTGGGGAATAATTACAAAAGCAAAGTTGAGCACTTTGGCGCAAAGCCTACTTTTGACATTGAAGGCCCCCTTATTCTTTAAGTGCGAATGCCAAGTACACATTAAAACCCCGGGGGATCCGCACCAAGAATTTTGTCGAAATACTACAGAATAAGGAAGTTGTGTTAATAAAATTTATTTTTTTTGTGATAACTTTATACAATTTGCATAATATGTTTTAATTTGGTATAATATTTGTTGTAAAATTTTGCTGTCGCACCCCGCATGGGGTGCGTGGATTGAAATCCTCTATCTCCTGGATCCTGCGCTTGAAGTACCGTCGCACCCCGCATGGGGTGCGTGGATTGAAATGAACACTATCCGGCAAATGGCCAAAGGCCAGGGCGTCGCACCCCGCATGGGGTGCGTGGATTGAAATAGGTTAGCCTTGGCCTGGACCTTATTAAGGCCTAGTCGCACCCCGCATGGGGTGCGTGGATTGAAATCCTCTATCTCCTGGATCCTGCGCTTGAAGTACCAAGTCGCACCCCGCATGGGGTGCGTGGATTGAAATACACACATACTTTTTATTTTTACAGTATTTAACCAGTCGCACCCCGCATGGGGTGCGTGGATTGAAATCCCATATACCCTTATAATCGGCAGGTATTGCTTCCGTCGCACCCCGCATGGGGTGCGTGGATTGAAATGTACGTATCTACATCTACATAAACTGATACTGTCGTCGCACCCCGCATGGGGTGCGTGGATTGAAATATCAGAATATATAATGTCTAGAGAGGTTAACGTCGTCGCACCCCGCATGGGGTGCGTGGATTGAAATACAAAAAAGGCAGTGTTAGAAAAAATTAATAAAAGTCGCACCCCGCATGGGGTGCGTGGATTGAAATGCCTTGAACAATCGCATTGATGACGCCGGTAATGTCGCACCCCGCATGGGGTGCGTGGATTGAAATAAAATCCCAAACAAGCTTCTTATTACCCCCGTAAAGTCGCACCCCGCATGGGGTGCGTGGATTGAAATATAATTGTAATAGTGTTTTCCATTTGCTTATACGTCGCACCCCGCATGGGGTGCGTGGATTGAAATTGTTCTCGGGGCGGCGCCCGCCTCTTTAAATAAACGTCGCACCCCGCATGGGGTGCGTGGATTGAAATGCCACCAACGCATTACCACATACCCGAGCGTTACGTCGCACCCCGCATGGGGTGCGTGGATTGAAATCCTGCACTCACAACAACAGGATTTTCTACACTTTGTCGCACCCCGCATGGGGTGCGTGGATTGAAATATAAACGGCTATAAATGGGTTGATACATACTACAGTCGCACCCCGCATGGGGTGCGTGGATTGAAATAAAAGGGTAAAATTTATGCTTTAAGGAAATTTAGTCGCACCCCGCATGGGGTGCGTGGATTGAAATATTTCCTTTGATAGCACCTCCTTTATCGTTCACTGGTCGCACCCCGCATGGGGTGCGTGGATTGAAATATAATTGTAATAGTGTTTTCCATTTGCTTATACCGTCGCACCCCGCATGGGGTGCGTGGATTGAAATTTATTGTCAATCCTGTCAAGCGTTAAATACTCCCGTCGCACCCCGCATGGGGTGCGTGGATTGAAATTTGAGTTCTATTTTCATTCAATATAATTACATCGTCGCACCCCGCATGGGGTGCGTGGATTGAAATTATGCTTAAGCACCTCGCTTAAACATTGATATAGTCGCACCCCGCATGGGGTGCGTGGATTGAAATATGTTCGGGTCGCTTTGAAACGCTTCTACTGCTTGTCGCACCCCGCATGGGGTGCGTGGATTGAAATATGGGGACGGACCGACAAAAAATAGCATACTACTGTCGCACCCCGCATGGGGTGCGTGGATTGAAATCCGTCCTACCTGTCGCACTATACAGTGATAGGTAGTCGCACCCCGCATGGGGTGCGTGGATTGAAATCAAAAGGGCAATACAAGGATACAGTAGACGCCCTGGTCGCACCCCGCATGGGGTGCGTGGATTGAAATAATTGGTATCGTGATGAGCTCATACTTTGGCGGCGTCGCACCCCGCATGGGGTGCGTGGATTGAAATGCTTCAACCGTTCTAAACCCAGCAATAATGCGGCGTCGCACCCCGCATGGGGTGCGTGGATTGAAATATGCTAATGCGGGCGGTGGAAGTGGGACGGAAACGTCGCACCCCGCATGGGGTGCGTGGATTGAAATCTTGATACCTCTGTTTTTTGTATACAACTTTTCGTCGCACCCCGCATGGGGTGCGTGGATTGAAATAGGCACTTACATGTGGTTGGGTGTTGCAAACAAACGTCGCACCCCGCATGGGGTGCGTGGATTGAAATATTATGTCGCGGATGTGCTTTTGCCAGCAAGTGGTCGCACCCCGCATGGGGTGCGTGGATTGAAATATCTAAAAAATACAGTCATAGGAAAGATGCTTTGAGTCGCACCCCGCATGGGGTGCGTGGATTGAAATTCTATCAAGCAATTTAGCCAAGCGATATTCCACGGGTCGCACCCCGCATGGGGTGCGTGGATTGAAATCTGAACTTAAAAGAAGAATTACTGAAGCATTGACACGTCGCACCCCGCATGGGGTGCGTGGATTGAAATGCTTATGTTTTTAAAAAATAAAAATATAATTTTGTCGCACCCCGCATGGGGTGCGTGGATTGAAATCCTTTATGGCACCCCCTTTGTCTTGCACAACCCTTGTCGCACCCCGCATGGGGTGCGTGGATTGAAATTATAAATTAGTATTGACAACATTAATATATTATGGTCGCACCCCGCATGGGGTGCGTGGATTGAAATTGTTGTATCTGCGTCTTCTGCTTGAAACAGCTTAGGTCGCACCCCGCATGGGGTGCGTGGATTGAAATAATATTGTTTATAGTATACCATTTAAGCGGAGGTGTCGCACCCCGCATGGGGTGCGTGGATTGAAATTTAAAATGACCCTAAACCCTTAAGACTCTAGGGAGTCGCACCCCGCATGGGGTGCGTGGATTGAAATTTTAATATAATTATATTGTTCTTTCGTTATGGTGTCGCACCCCGCATGGGGTGCGTGGATTGAAATAAGATTTTTAACTCCTGAACAATTAAAGGAATTAGTCGCACCCCGCATGGGGTGCGTGGATTGAAATGTCGGCCAGTTCAAGCATTTTCAGTCCTGCTGTCGTCGCACCCCGCATGGGGTGCGTGGATTGAAATCCCGCCAAAAAATACATGGATTTTTTCGGGGAAAGTCGCACCCCGCATGGGGTGCGTGGATTGAAATATCAAATAAACAGCTTGTCCTCAGATATCCTCTGGTCGCACCCCGCATGGGGTGCGTGGATTGAAATACTGACGTTACTTCCGCGTTACCGTTAGTTTCATTGTCGCACCCCGCATGGGGTGCGTGGATTGAAATACTATACAGCCCAGCTTCGTCCTGGAAGAAGGGAGTCGCACCCCGCATGGGGTGCGTGGATTGAAATATGTTGTCAATATAAATTTTAAAAAATCTTTAAATAGTCGCACCCCGCATGGGGTGCGTGGATTGAAATACGTCGTAAAACTCAACGACCATTTGCGTATCCTGTCGCACCCCGCATGGGGTGCGTGGATTGAAATGCATGTCTCCCACCAGTCCCACTCCATTTTGGTTGGTCGCACCCCGCATGGGGTGCGTGGATTGAAATTGCTCCGACCAGTTTCGGCTGCTTGCCACCAGGAAGTCGCACCCCGCATGGGGTGCGTGGATTGAAATACGCCAAAGACAACTGACAACTGGGATGACTGCGTCGCACCCCGCATGGGGTGCGTGGATTGAAATCGCTAACTTTGAACAGGCGTACCACTGGACGCTTGTCGCACCCCGCATGGGGTGCGTGGATTGAAATTGTGAGGTTGTAAAGAGGATGGGAAGAATCTACTCGTCGCACCCCGCATGGGGTGCGTGGATTGAAATAAAAAGAAGGTGAACAAAATGCAAAAGGTGAAAAGTCGCACCCCGCATGGGGTGCGTGGATTGAAATCTTTTGTATGCACACCGAGGACATATGTAATGTTGTCGCACCCCGCATGGGGTGCGTGGATTGAAATTATGTATATATTATCATAATATATTAATGTTGTCGTCGCACCCCGCATGGGGTGCGTGGATTGAAATCACTATTTCCCACCTCCCATTGATTAGTTTTTCGACCGTCGCACCCCGCATGGGGTGCGTGGATTGAAATGTCCTGCAAGTATAGCCTTCCATACATGGGCAATGTCGCACCCCGCATGGGGTGCGTGGATTGAAATACTTACTAAATATATATTATCATATATTCTTAATGGTCGCACCCCGCATGGGGTGCGTGGATTGAAATACCCAATCCCGCCATGTTATGCCGATTGTTAACCGTCGCACCCCGCATGGGGTGCGTGGATTGAAATAATTTTTAAGTCGTCGGTGTGCCCCTGGCTAATAGGTCGCACCCCGCATGGGGTGCGTGGATTGAAATAAAAATGAACACGAAAACATAATAGATGAACATGGTCGCACCCCGCATGGGGTGCGTGGATTGAAATTCATATGTTTCAAGCGGTATAATTGGTTCATGTTGTCGCACCCCGCATGGGGTGCGTGGATTGAAATCCAGTATGGTATGTTGATATCAAAGGTTATGCGGAGGTCGCACCCCGCATGGGGTGCGTGGATTGAAATTAGAAACCCCGGGCGTAGGAGATTATGCAAACTGTCGCACCCCGCATGGGGTGCGTGGATTGAAATTCCCCGCTGCCGGGGCTGTCAATGCTATTTGCTAAAGTCGCACCCCGCATGGGGTGCGTGGATTGAAATTGCACAAAGAGCAAGGGCGAATTACCAAGACACCGTCGCACCCCGCATGGGGTGCGTGGATTGAAATAATAAAATGGTCATAGGGGTTACCAATGCACTGAGTCGCACCCCGCATGGGGTGCGTGGATTGAAATCTGGCAGCTATATCAATGTAATCAGTGCAGCTTCGTCGCACCCCGCATGGGGTGCGTGGATTGAAATCGCACTATTGAAAAAAAATGTATATTTAACGACGGTCGCACCCCGCATGGGGTGCGTGGATTGAAATAAGCGAGGTGCTTAAACATAAATCATGTAGCATGGTCGCACCCCGCATGGGGTGCGTGGATTGAAATGAAGCAGCTATTAGAGCAATGAGGAATCCCCTCAAGGTCGCACCCCGCATGGGGTGCGTGGATTGAAATGTCATGGTATCCGTTTTCTAAATCCTTACAATAAGTCGCACCCCGCATGGGGTGCGTGGATTGAAATGTGATTGGGGACCTCGTTAACGATAGAGTGTTTAGTCGCACCCCGCATGGGGTGCGTGGATTGAAATATGTTGTCAATATAAATTTTTAAATTTTCTCGATAGTCGCACCCCGCATGGGGTGCGTGGATTGAAATTGACGGAATTACACACCGATGTTAATGAATTAGAAGTCGCACCCCGCATGGGGTGCGTGGATTGAAATACATATCTTAAAAAATGTTATATTATAATACCTGAGTCGCACCCCGCATGGGGTGCGTGGATTGAAATTTGCCAATTGTAAGTTCCAATATTTAGGTGTGTTGTCGCACCCCGCATGGGGTGCGTGGATTGAAATATAAATATTAAAATAAAATGACAATTTGATTGCTGTCGCACCCCGCATGGGGTGCGTGGATTGAAATTTGCCGCATCTCTTGCTTAATCCAATCTGCTAATGTCGCACCCCGCATGGGGTGCGTGGATTGAAATGATGACGAAATTTACAGTAATTATCCTAAAAGCGAAGTCGCACCCCGCATGGGGTGCGTGGATTGAAATTCGGGGCGGCAACCCCGCCTCTTTAAAAAACTATGTCGCACCCCGCATGGGGTGCGTGGATTGAAATCCCTGTTTCTATTTTAATGCTGTCATCTAAACTAGTCGCACCCCGCATGGGGTGCGTGGATTGAAATTTATCGGTGTTTGAACCGCTAATGGAAGTAGAAGGTCGCACCCCGCATGGGGTGCGTGGATTGAAATATAGTGTATAGATTGACAATCGCATTACGTGTGGTCGCACCCCGCATGGGGTGCGTGGATTGAAATTTCATATATGTAAATATTAAAATATAACAAAATATGTCGCACCCCGCATGGGGTGCGTGGATTGAAATGTATCCTACTTCGGAGGATAGTTTTTTATTGTAGTCGCACCCCGCATGGGGTGCGTGGATTGAAATCAACCATCAACAAGTTTAGTAATATAATCGATAAGTCGCACCCCGCATGGGGTGCGTGGATTGAAATATCCAGTGCGTCAAAAACACTTTTTGCTAGGGGTGTCGCACCCCGCATGGGGTGCGTGGATTGAAATGTAATAAAAAAGAAAAACGGTTTTTTAATCTGGTGTCGCACCCCGCATGGGGTGCGTGGATTGAAATCGTTTTCCCTGTATAAGTCATCTAAATAATTCTCGTCGCACCCCGCATGGGGTGCGTGGATTGAAATATTGCCTATGTATCCAGTGCCATAATAGGCTTTAGTCGCACCCCGCATGGGGTGCGTGGATTGAAATTGGTCGGGTCTGGCACCTCTACTACTTGATCGTCGTCGCACCCCGCATGGGGTGCGTGGATTGAAATGACGCCCTTAAATACATATTATATGATATTACACAGTCGCACCCCGCATGGGGTGCGTGGATTGAAATAGGAAGGCGACCCTGTCCGCTTTACGGTCGATGGGTCGCACCCCGCATGGGGTGCGTGGATTGAAATTTGACTTACTCACTGGTTTTCCATTCTCATACTGTCGCACCCCGCATGGGGTGCGTGGATTGAAATTCAATTGTATCATTTGCAAATAATTCAGAATTTACGTCGCACCCCGCATGGGGTGCGTGGATTGAAATATTTGTGTATAAATTGCTAATAAAAAATAATATAGTCGCACCCCGCATGGGGTGCGTGGATTGAAATACTCGCTGGTAATAATACGTCAACTACATAATAAGTCGCACCCCGCATGGGGTGCGTGGATTGAAATGTAATTGCCTTATTTTTCCAACTTTTATTTCGCCGTCGCACCCCGCATGGGGTGCGTGGATTGAAATGGACCTGCCCGCCTTCGGTCCTTTTGGATATCCCCGTCGCACCCCGCATGGGGTGCGTGGATTGAAATTCATAAATCCATTTTCCTTGTCGCAAATATGGTGTCGCACCCCGCATGGGGTGCGTGGATTGAAATTTTCATTAGCTGGTCTATAACTTCCTTGTGTACTGTCGCACCCCGCATGGGGTGCGTGGATTGAAATCAGATAGCTTTCTATCAGTTCACTGATAAGGCTCGTCGCACCCCGCATGGGGTGCGTGGATTGAAATAGTATAGAAATGCCAACAGGAGGAGGAGGCGGGACGTCGCACCCCGCATGGGGTGCGTGGATTGAAATTACATAGACAAGAGCGAAGAGAACCCGGCGATGTGTCGCACCCCGCATGGGGTGCGTGGATTGAAATAGGTATATATAATTTAAGTTTTTTTGATTATAAGTCGCACCCCGCATGGGGTGCGTGGATTGAAATTCCCGCCTGCAAATTTTCAAATCCAAATACACGTGTCGCACCCCGCATGGGGTGCGTGGATTGAAATTTTAAAAGCTTATGAACATGATACAAAATTTAAGTCGCACCCCGCATGGGGTGCGTGGATTGAAATTCTCGGTTTTCAGGTTTCGGTTCGCTGACGCCTCGTCGCACCCCGCATGGGGTGCGTGGATTGAAATAAACAAACCACCTCTATTATGACAAGAACTTACGAACGTCGCACCCCGCATGGGGTGCGTGGATTGAAATCAATACCCACAGGCAACAAAACAGCTATATTATGTCGCACCCCGCATGGGGTGCGTGGATTGAAATCATTAATAAATAATATATTTCAAAGTTATAATCCGTCGCACCCCGCATGGGGTGCGTGGATTGAAATCGGTATTTTGTCCTCCTCATTTTCTGCTTCATCTGGGTCGTCGCACCCCGCATGGGGTGCGTGGATTGAAATAAAAGTACATAGCGTTGAAGATATGTTGAAATTGGTCGCACCCCGCATGGGGTGCGTGGATTGAAATACCTTAACGAAACGGGGTTTCTTGAACAGTACCTGTCGCACCCCGCATGGGGTGCGTGGATTGAAATATCTTTTTTTTGATGAGTTATATCATATAGTATGGTCGCACCCCGCATGGGGTGCGTGGATTGAAATATCTAAAGTACATAGCATTGAAGATTTATTGAAGTCGCACCCCGCATGGGGTGCGTGGATTGAAATAAGAGCTTTCTCCAGCATTTGCTTCGATCGTCCAAGTCGCACCCCGCATGGGGTGCGTGGATTGAAATTACTGTCATTCTAGACAACCAAACTTTGGTGTCTGGTCGCACCCCGCATGGGGTGCGTGGATTGAAATTAAAGTACATAGCGTTGAAGATATGTTGAAATTGGTCGCACCCCGCATGGGGTGCGTGGATTGAAATCCTCCAGCTCTCCTCCGCAAGAACAACTTGTTCAGGTCGCACCCCGCATGGGGTGCGTGGATTGAAATCGGTGAGCGCTATGACGTGAGGTATACCTTTCGCGTCGCACCCCGCATGGGGTGCGTGGATTGAAATCACTATGCAATTGATGACAGAGAAATTGTTCAGGGGTCGCACCCCGCATGGGGTGCGTGGATTGAAATCCAGCTTGCCCCCAAATCCCCTTTTCATTTTACGTCGCACCCCGCATGGGGTGCGTGGATTGAAATCCCAAACCTTGAGCGACCGAAGCAAGTGCTGGAGAAGTCGCACCCCGCATGGGGTGCGTGGATTGAAATGTGTGTTGCTAGCGGCTCGCTGGCGTCCACATCGGGTCGCACCCCGCATGGGGTGCGTGGATTGAAATAAAACCCTTCCGAAAGGGTTTCGGAACCCTATACGTCGCACCCCGCATGGGGTGCGTGGATTGAAATTTTTGTAAAATTATCAATATTAATTTGTAAAGCAGTCGCACCCCGCATGGGGTGCGTGTTTTATTGTGCTTATGATTATGGAATTTGACTTTGTTCTCATATTATGGTATTTTATTGTTAAACAGATAACAACTTTGTTTAGGTCATCCCATTCAAATGAGCAGTCAAACCTATTTTTTATATATTAAAAGCGAGGTGATAAAATGATTGATTTTACAAACGCGAAATACGCAAAGCTTGTTCCGGTGGACAATCAAGAAGGCGTCTCCCTTGCGGGGCCGCTGCTTGTGGATGGTGAAGACATAATTTATTCTTTTAAATCAATAAGGGACATGGTGATTTTCACAAACAAGCGGATTATCGCAGTAAATGTCCAGGGCCTAACCGGCGCGAAAAAGGATATCACTTCTCTTCCTTTTAGCAAAATCCAGGCTTTTTCCGTTGAAACGGCGGGTACATTTGATTTGGATTGTGAACTTGACTTATGGTTTTCAGGCATGGGCAAAGTCAGGTTTGAATTTATGAGAAATTTTGATATCAGGACTATCAGCAAAATCATCGGGCAATACGTTTTATAAAAAATTTTTCAAAAATGTGAAACAGTTGAAATATTAATTACATAATTACTTTATGATTGTTATGTTGTTTCGCACCCCCCGTGGGGTGTGTGGATTGAAATTTCATATGGAATTAAAAGCTTTATGTCTGCATTGTCGCACCCCGCATGGGGTGCGTGGATTGAAATATAGCTTCAAAATCCGTTTGCCAAATGTTTTTAGTCCCGCCCCGAAGGGGGTGCGGCATTCTATAAACAAAGGTTAAATATTTTGGGCAACAAAAAAGCCGCCTTTAAAAAGGCGGCTTCATTATTTTATGCTATTTTTTAATAACCATAATTGTTGTCGCTTCAAAGAAGTCCACATCATGTTCCCCTACGCAAACTACGGTGTAACCCACTTGAAGTTTTGAAAAATCAATTTCCTTGCTTCCGTCGGTGGAGTCAATTACCTTGGTTTGAAGTTTTCCTGTTGTTGAAAGTTTGCCGAAGATGTCAACTTCCGTTTCGTTTCCTGAAGCGTCAACAACGGATAAGGTCAGCATGTAGTGGCCCTGTTTTATCCTTTTAATTACGCCGGTATACTGCAATGTCTGGGTCGGTCGTTTGGAAACAATCTTTGTAATGGTGTTTCCTTCCAAAGTAACCTGAATTGAAGACCCAAGCCTTAAGTCGTAAATCGTGCCTTCTTTCCCGTCAATTTCATATACGCAATCCATGGACACGTTGTATTTGGTCTGCCCTTGGGCGTTTTTAATTGTAATAGAGGGCATTGTGGCAATGTTAATTTCCGCGATTGTGCCTTCTGTGTTTTTAGTCTTGCTGGTTGCCACAATTGAAATAATCTCGCCGTATCTCACCGTTGCCTTAACGCTGTCCCCCACTAATACGTCCCTGAGTATCCCCTCTTTTCCGTTTCTCTTTACGCTTACGCTGTCGGAAACCTTATACTCGGTCAATTCACCGTTTGAGGATTTAAGGGTAATTACCACATCGGGGTCTAACTCAATATTCTCAACAACCCCTTCCACGCTGACATCTTTTTGTTCCGCGCGAAGGGCTGTAATCTTTCCGTTTGTGATTTCCAATGTCGCAAAATCGCCAACGCTTATGCTGTTTATGCTTGCGGCAGCGCCGTTATATGTAACCACGAATTCATCAGCAAAGGAGAATTTCCTTGTTTCGCCGGTTTCAAGGCTTTTTACGGTAATGCTCTTTTGTGTGGAGGTTCCAGATATAGCCGTGATGGTTCCTTTGAACTGTTCATCAACGATGGTTGAAATGCTTTCCGCGCTGTATATGGTGTTATCCCTGAAAGTTAAGGCAATCTCCGTGCCCACCAGCATATCGGAAAGTTCCGCGCTGTACCCGTCAACTTTAATGATGGTATCAGGCATAATCCTGTATGTCGCAGATGACTCCCTTTCCTTTATCCTGACGCTGTTTTCATTAACCGCCAAAATTATGCCGGTCTTTATCTCAAGGTTTAACTTTTTCATTATCCTGTATAAAAGCACGGAAATTTGTGCCCTTGTAACAGGGTAGTTTGGAACAAAATTGTTTACATTTTCGCCAACTTCCATCGCCTTCATCAAGCCCTCATTGGTTACATACTCAACATAGGGCTTTGCGGAGGCCGGGATTTGGGACGCGTCGGTATAGTCCAACAAAACCCCGATTGAGTTTTTAACCTCGTCTTCCTTGCCCATCATTTTTGTCAAAAGAATTGCCGCTTCATATCTCTTTAGGGTATCGTCAGCGTTTTGGTTCCCTATGTATAAAGGAAGTTCGGCTTCCGTCAATATGTCCTTATATAAAAGATACGCCACTTCGCTTTTGTACTGGATATTGTACTTGGCAAGGGCATCTTCGTACATGCTTTCCGCAAAGAGGATGAATGATTTATTGGCTTCATTGGTGTAACCCAAAATCCTTGCAGCCAATATTAGCGCTTCTATTTTCTTTACTCCCTGCTCAGGCCTGAATGTCATGTCGGTATACCCTTTAATAATTCCAATCTGGGTCATTTCGTTTATTTCATTTATTGCCCAGTCATACTGCGGGCTCGGAACATCCGGAAACACGCTTTCTAGGGCTTTGGCGCAAAACGGGATAACCAACAACATCCCGGCTAGCATCATGGAGATGAGTCTTTTTATCATTTTTTTACCTCCTCTTTATTTCCCCACATAAAAGGCGACAATTTTTTCTTAATAATACCATAAAGTAGGTAAAACTTCAACATAATATGTGAAAAAAATCCCGCCAACAGCAAAATTCCTTCCTATTATATATGCGGCCTTTCAGCCATAAGAATTTTTATGCTCCCACTATTAGAAAACATTTTGCATTGAAAGCTGTTCTTTGGTGGTGTAATATATGAACGTGGTTGACATAATGCGTTTCATAAATGTTTCCACGCCATAAACCTTTGCTTTTTGGATTTTTCACTTATGCTTTCACAATCCTATGCGTATCAAAGGGCAAAAACCAAAAAGCCGCTTGTCCCAAGCCTTTTCGGGGGAGGGGGTAGGTAGCTGCCTTTACCTCATTTTCCAAACTTTTTGCATTGATATACTTTCGGATATAGTGTAGTATATATGGTGTGGTTGACATAATGCGTGACGCGCTTTGCGTTAGTCGGCAAAAACTAAGAATTTATATTTTATAAGGAGGAACAGAATCAATGTTCAAATTCAAGAAAACCATCAGCACAGTTTTAGCTTTCATAATGGCTCTTGGCATGCTTTATGTACCCGCCATGGCCGCTTCCACTGAAGATGAAGCCTTAATGGCAAAACACGCTGAAGCTATAGACACACTTAAAGCTTTCGAAATCATGATCGGTGACGACACCGGGGCTTACAACGCTGCCATGAACGTTAAACGTTCTGAGTTCGCGAAAATCGCCCTTCATACACTAGGCCTTGAATACCTTGCACAAGGTAACCAGGGTTATTCAAAATTCCCTGACGTGGCTAATGACCACTGGGCGGTTGGCTACATTAACGTAGCTGCTCAACAGGGCATTATCATCGGGGACGACAACGGCAACTTCAGGCCTGACGATTCCATCACTTACGCAGAAGCAACCACAATGCTAGTTCGTATGCTAGGATATGAGCCTTCAGCTATCGCTAAAGGCGGTTACCCAACAGGTTACCTTGTAGTAGGCGCTCAAGAAGGCCTATCCAAAAACGTGACTTTAGGCGTTAACGAACCTGTTAAAAGAGCTCAAATCGCTCAAATGACTTTCAACGCCCTAACAGTTGACCTAATGGAACAAGTTGGCTTCGGCAGCAGCGCAAGCTACGAAGTTGTTGACAAAACCATCCTTGAAGACAAACTTGGCATAGAAAAAATAGTTGGCCAAATCGTTGCAACTGACGCTGCAAGATTGTCAAGCCAAGGCTCACTACAAAACGGCCAGGTTCAAATTGATGAAGAAATCTACAAAACTGGTTCCCTAAACGTTAGAAACCTTCTTGGTTACAACGTTACAGCTTACGCTAAAGAAAACGAAGCTGGCGACAAGGTTTTAGTTATGGTTAGACCAAACCCTGCTAAAAACCAAACCCTAACTGTTATCTCCCAAAACATGCAAGCCTTTGTTGAGGGCGATGGCAAAATCACTTTGGAATACTGGGTAAACAAGGACACTGATAAGAAAGTAAGCACAGCTTCTATCGCGCAAGACGCTACCCTTATCTACAACGGCAAAGCCGCAGACCTAGAAAACCTAGCTGTTCCTGCTGACGGCAGGGTAACACTTCTTGACACAAACAAAGACGACATCTATGAAATCGTGTTCTTAACAAGCTATGAAAACCTAGTTGTTGAAAGCACATCAACAATCAGCTATACAATCCTTGATAAATTCGGCAACGCTTCATTGGTTCTTGACCCTGAAGATGATGATATCAAGTTTACAATCACCGATAAAAACGGCAACCCTGTGGACTTTGAAGATATCAAGGAATGGGACGTTCTATCCTATACTAAATCACTTGACGGCGAACTAATTGACGTTGTTGTAGTAACTGACTCAGTTTCTGGCAAAGTAACTGAAATCTCCAGCGATGGCAAATACACCATCGGCGGAAAAGAATACAAACTTGCTGCAAACTTTGAAGATACAATCTCCATCCTAACAGAAGGCGTGTTCTATCTTGACCTAAACGGCAACATCGTAGCAGTTGACACAACACAAAACCGTTCTGAAAACTATGCTTACCTTGTAGGCGTTACAATCACAAGCGGTTTTGAAGAAGTGGTTAAAGCTAAGCTATTCACACTAGACGGCAAAACCGAAGTTTTAGAATTCGCTTCCAAAGCAAAGATTGACGGCGTTAAAAACCTAGAAGGCCAAGCTATTTACAACGCTCTTGGCGGCGAAGAACTAGTGGCTCAGCTTGTAACATTTGAAACAAACGCTAAAGGCGAAATCACTGAAATCGACCTAGCACTAGACGTGACAGAAGAAGGTTTGGCATACTACAAAAACACATTCGTGCTAAACCTTGTGGCAAACAATGTTGAATACAAAGCCGCAACCGGCAAACTTGGCTCAATAAGGGTAACAAACGACACAATCGTTTTAGATATCCCTGCAAATTCTTCTGATCCTACTGACTACAAAGTTAGAAACAAGGATATGTTCAGGGACGGAAACAAATATGACATCATGGTTTATGACATGAACGAAGACTTGACAGCAGGCGTTATCATCGTATCCAACGCTGATACAAGAGCGGATGAAGCATCCCCGCTTGCAATCATCACAAAGATTACTAACGTACTAGACGAAAACGATGAAAACGTTCAAAGGCTATACGCCCTAGTTGACGGCAAAGCAATTGAAATCAACACTGAAGAAGATGATGTCCTAGTTGACGAAGAAGGCAACGCTCTAAAAGCGGGCGACATCATCCAGTTCAGCACAACTGTTGACGGCAAGATTGACAAGTTCAACATCATCTTTAGGGCAGACGCTGAAAATGATGAGTTTATCAATGAAGTATCCGAAGATATGACATTGGTATTCGGTAAAGTTGATAAGAAGTTCGCAAACTCCATCAACGTATCCATCAACGGCGCGAATGTTGATAACTATCTAATCAGCGACGCTGTAATCTACAGTGTTGACACAACAAAGACAACAACTTCCGTTAAAGTAGCAAACTCCGGTGACATTCAAAAATATGACCCGGCCGACGGTAGAAGGGTATTCTTAAGAATCTTCGACGGCGTGGTTAGGGAAGTTGTTATAGTTAAGTAATCCCCTCCTTAACAATCCATTATTAAGCGGTGTAGAAATACACCGCTTTTTTCTTTTCCCTAAGGCGGGGCCCCTTTGTTTTGACTTGCCTTTGCCCAAAGCCTTAAACCCTTGCAAAAAAGCCCCCTTTTTAGCTTTGGCCATAAAAAAGCGCGGCTTTTTAGCTTGAGCCTGGTTTAAAGAGCGCCGCTATACCTAATTTAAATATCCGCCCTGTTTTTTAGGCCCGGCCCCGCGGATTTTTGCTGGAAAAATTGTCCTTAAAACAAAATCTAAAATAATCAAACCAAAATCTAAAAATTTTTAACTTTTTTTCCGGGATAATTTTTATATTTTTGAAATCGGACAAATTTTTTATCTTTTTCCATAATATATTATATTGTAAAATAAAAAACCGTTCCATATAATGGTTGTGTAGTACAATACGAAATTATCTTAAATATGACAATTTGAAAAATATTTAAGTTGCAAAGCTTAAATATTATTTGTTATATTTAGGGTAATTTCACAAAACTATATTAAGGAGGAAAATGTCAATGAAAAGGTTTTCAAAACTACTCGCACTACTTATGGCATTTGTAATGATTTTCGCGCTTGCTGCTTGCGGCGGCGGAAAGCAAGAACCAACATCTTCCCCGCAGCCGACTGAAAACACAACAGGACAAAAAACAGATAAGAAAATCGTTTTAGGTTTTGCTCAGGTTGGCGCTGAATCCGAATGGAGAACAGCTAACACCGAATCAATCCAACAAGCTGCTAAAGATTTTGGCATTGAATTGAAATTCGTTGACGCTCAACAAAAACAAGAAAACCAAATCCAAGCAATCCGTTCTTTCATTTCTCAAGGCGTTGACGTTATCGCATTCGCACCCGTTGTTGAAACCGGTTGGGATACAGTATTAAGAGAAGCAAAAGACGCTGGTATCCCTGTTATCATAGTTGACCGTCAGGTTAAACTTGAAAACGAAGATGAAGACCTATATGTAGCATGGATGGGCTCTAACTTCGAACAAGAAGGTAGGGACGCTGCTGAATGGCTAATTTCATACATGGATAAGATCGGCAAGGGCGACGGCCCGGTTAACATTGCTGAACTACAAGGTACCGTAGGTTCTTCTGCAGCAGTTGGAAGAAAGAAGGGCTTTGAAGAAGTTATCAAGAATAAGCCAAACTACAAGATCATCAAATCTCAAACAGCTGACTTCACAAGAGCTAAGGGTCAAGAAGTTATGGAAGCATTCCTAAAGGCTGACCCGAACAAAGAAATCAACGTTCTTCTAGCTCACAACGACGACATGGCTCTTGGCGCTATCCAAGCTATTGAAGCTGCAGGTAGGAAGCCTGGCGAAGACATCATCATCGTATCCTTCGACGCAGTTAAAGGTGCATTCGAAGCTATGATCGAAGGCAAACTAAACTGCACAGTTGAATGTAACCCACTACTTGGGCCTCAACTAATGGAAGCTGTTGTTAAACTAGTAAACGGCGAACCCATTGAAAAGATCATCTACACCAAGGAAGGCGTATTCCCGGCTGAAGTTGCAGCTCAAGAACTTCCAAACAGAAAATATTAATATTAAAATACATATCATGGCGGGAGGGTACCCCTTCCGCCATGATATATAAATTTTACCGCCATGGGTAACGCGGATATTACGCGTTTTTTTTATAATTATTTTTTGAGTGTTATTCTATCTTTTGGAAATAATAAATCTAAAAAATTCCCTTAATACTAATTTTTGTTTAAAACACGTTTTAGGCGAAAATTATTATTTAGGGAAAATCCCATCCTGAAAGGGGAAGTCAGATGAAGGGCGATGTAATCTTAACAATGAGAAATATTACCAAGACTTTTCCTGGCGTTGTTGCGCTTTCTAATGTGGATTTCACTTTACGCTCAGGCGAAGTTCACGCCCTAATGGGGGAAAACGGTGCCGGGAAATCCACTCTTATTAAAGTGCTCACCGGCGTTGAGCCGCTGGATAGCGGGACAATTACCTTGGAAGGAAAAGAAATTTTGGCAAAGGACCCAAATCACGCAGTTGCCCTAGGAATTAGCACGGTGTATCAGGAAGTTAACTTGTGCCATAACCTTACAGTGGCAGAAAACATATTCATTGGCCGTGCGCCGCTAAAGAACGGCTTTGTGGACTGGAAACAGATAAATAAAAAGGCAAAAGAGGCTCTACTTAAGCTAAATATAGACATTGACGTTACCAAAACATTGGACTCATATTCCATTGCTATCCAGCAAATGGTGGCCATAGCCCGCGCTTTGGACGTATCCAGCAAGGTTTTAATCCTTGACGAACCCACCAGCTCCCTTGACCAAAACGAGGTTGCAAAACTATTTGAAGTTATTAGAAAACTCCGTGACGAAGGCATGGGTATCATATTTGTTACCCACTTTTTGGACCAAGTCTATGAAATTAGCGACAGGATCACTGTTTTAAGAAACGGTCAACTGGTTGGGGAATATGAAGTTGAGTCCTTGCCCAAGGTGCAGCTTGTGGCAAAAATGATAGGGAAAGAACTGGATGAACTAAAATCCTTTAATAAAGAAGAAATTTCCCAACGCGATTTCAGCGAAGAAAATGTCATTGTTAAGGCCAAAAATGTGGAAACCGAAAAACTTCAACCCTATTCGCTAGACATTAACAGGGGCGAAGTGGTGGGCCTTGCAGGCCTTTTAGGCTCTGGCAGAAGCGAGATTGCCCGTTCTATTTTTGGCATTGACAGGATCCTTTCCGGGGAACTTTATATCAACAAAAAGAAAGCTAATCTAAAAAATCCAATAAACGCTATGATGCGCGGCATCGGGTTTTTGCCCGAAGACCGTAAAACCGAAGGCATTATCGGGGACTTGTCGGTTAGGGAAAACATTATCATCGCGCTTCAGGCAAAGCGGGGCTTGTTTAAATATTTAAGAAAGAAAAAGCAGCTCCAGATTGCCGATGAATACATCAAGAAACTTCAAATCAAGTGCTCAAGCCCTGACCAGCCGGTTAAGAACTTATCCGGCGGAAACCAGCAAAAGTGCATTTTGGCCCGATGGCTCATTACAAACCCCGACCTTCTCATTTTGGATGAGCCCACCCGCGGTATCGACATCGGTACAAAGACCGAAATTCAAAAACTTGTGGTGCAGTTAGCGGAACAAGGGGTGGGGGTACTATTCATATCCTCCGAACTTGATGAAATGATACGCTGCTGCACAAGAATCGCGGTTATGAGGGACGGGGCAAAAATCGGCGAACTTGTCGGGGATGGCATCAATGAGCATACCATAATGCAGACCATTGCTGGAGGTGAAAACTCATGAGCATAATCAGGAAAATAACATCCCGCCGGCTCTTTTGGCCCTTTGTAGGCTTTTTTGCAATCATTGTTTTTAACATATTCTTCACTCCAAACTTCCTTGAAATTTCACTAAATAACGACGGGATGCTCTATGGTTACCTTGTTGACATTTTTAACCGTGCGGCGCCATTAATTATCCTTGCAACCGGTATGACCTTTGTTATCGCTACCGGCGGCATTGATATTTCGGTGGGCAGCCTATGCGCGATTTCAGCCGCTGTTGCCTGCTACATGATGGGCGGGGACTTCAACGGGGTTTTAAGGTACCCCTTCTGGTTAGCCCTATTAAGCGCTATTTTAGTCTGCACGGCTTTAGGATTGTTTAACGGGTTTTTGGTTACAAAACTTGATATACCTCCTGTAGTCGCAACCCTTATTTTGCTAACCGCAGGCCGCGGTATTGCACAATTAATCACAAGCGGGCAGATTATTACCGTATATTATAAACCCTATTACTACATCGGGACAAATTTTCCCGGAATAGTATTTCCCACCGCTTTTCTTGTGGCTTTAGTGTTTGTGGTTATTGTATTTTTGTTTATCAAAAACACTTCCCTTCAGCTATTCATTGAAGCAAGCGGTGTAAACCGGAAGGCAAGTATGTTCTCCGGTATTAAATCCTCAAACATTACATGGCTAATTTACGGCTTTTCAGGCCTTTGCGCGGGGATTTCAGGGATTTTGCTATCATCCATGATAAGGGCCGCTGACGCGAATAACGCGGGGCTAAACTATGAACTTGACGCGATTTTGGCGGTGGCTCTTGGGGGCAACTCCCTAATCGGCGGTAGGTTTTCATTGATGGGAAGCGTCCTCGGGGCACTAACCATTCAGGCCTTGACCACCACAATGTACGCAAAAGACGTATCCCCTGCGGTTTTGCCCGTTGTAAAAGCCATAGTGGTTATAATTATTTGTACATTCCAGTCAGAAACATTCCGCACCATTTTGAAAAAGGCGTTCTCAAGGGATACATCCCTTGCGACAAAGAGAATGAAAAGGACAAGAAACCTTGCCTTTGCGGGCGCTTTGGTTATCCTCATTTTCTTTGTTGTGATTTCAATAAACCCGAGATTAAACCCCACCTTCTCCATTCCTGAACGGGTTATGCTGGACTTTGAGGAAGCTATAAATGTGCGGGATTTTGACAAGCTAAAGTCCTTATACCACGAAAACTATGTGGAAGAGGTTAACGACTATGTTGACCTGATTGCGGTAAAAGATGAAAAACTGATGGAAATGCTGTCGGCTATCTCCGATACCCCCGCACAGCTTAAGATTACAAAAACCAGGCTTACCATCACCGGCGACACCGCGAGGGTGCATACCAACATGAAATTAATCACAGATGATGAAAACCTGGCAAACAAAGAGTATTTTTACGAGTTTAAATTCCAGAAGTCCAAGCAGGCAGGAACTTGGAAACTGGTGCTACTATAAGAGGCAAGGAGGAAATAAACATGGAAAATAAAAGAAGATTTTCACTAAGTTCGCCAACAATGCCTCTTGTTATTACCTTTGTGTTGTTCTTGGCCCTATACTTTGGATTTTCCTTTAGATATACCCCCATGTTAAAGCCCCAGGTGTTTTACAACATTTTCATTGACAACGCCACCATATTGATTTTGGCAGTGGGCATAACATATGTGCTTTTAATCGGCGGGATTGATATTTCCGTAGGTTCCGTTGTTGCGTTAGTCTGCATGGCAACGGCATACCTTTTGGAATTTACCACCCTTCACCCCGTTGTTGTTATGATACTAATGCTTATAATGGGGGCTGTGTTTGGCTTGGTTCAGGGAACTTTTATCACCTATTTTGATATGCAGCCCTTTATCGTGACGCTGGCAGGCCAGTACTTTGCCCGCGGAATGACGGCGGTTATAAACGAAGAAACCATCCATATTTCAAATAAGGTGTACCAATCCATAGCAAGGTTTCAGATAAAGCTTCCCGGCGGGTTTATCTCCCCAATCGGGCTATTGTCAATAATAGTATTGATTATCTCAATCTTTGTTTTGCAGTACACTAAATTCGGCAGAAACATCTACGCTATCGGCGGAAGCGAAACCAGCGCCCTTCTTATGGGTCTTCCAGTAAAGAGGACAAAGCTTGCGGTTTATACCTTAAGCGGGTTTTTGTCAGCCCTTGCGGGCGTTACCTTCTCAATTTACATGCTTTCAGGGTACACCCTTCACGCAATGGGCATGGAAATGGACGCCATCGCGTCTTCAGTTATCGGCGGTACCAGCCTAACAGGCGGTGTGGGCTATGTTTTAGGTTCCCTATTCGGCACCACAATCCAAGGTACCATTAAAACCATCATAAGCTTAGACGGTACCATCAATTCATGGTACACAAGAATTATCGTTGCAGCCCTACTTTGCGCGTTTATCGTTATGCAAAGCATATTCACAAAGAGCAAAGAAAGGGTTAAAAGAAAGGAAAAATCCAAAGCTAAAACCACAAATTAAAACCAACCGGGCAATCATAAAAGGCAAAGGGAATAAAAAAGCGGATGATTTCATCCGCTTTTTAAATTTTACGCTTTAATTCCACTAAAAATTGGGGTATAATAATTTAAAATTTAACAGCGAAGGAAGGATGTAATTGATAGTAAAAGCCGTAAAGACCAAAAGGATTGAAGGTAGCTCTGACCAAATCACAGAAATTATAAAAGAAAGCGTAAAAGAAGTAGGCGAGCAGTCTGTGATTGCCGTATCCAGCAAGGTGGTGGCCCTTTGTGAGGGAAATTACGTTCCCATGGACAGTGTTGATAAGGACACTTTAATTGTGAATGAAGCCCAGTGGTATTTGCCAAAAACAAAAAGCAAATATGACGTGTTTTTAACTATTAAAGGGAATATGCTGGTGCCCTCATCGGGGGTTGACGAGTCAAATACGGGGGGCTATTATGTCCTATGGCCAAAGGACCCCCAAAAGAGCGTTAATACAATTTGGGAAGAATTAAGAGGCCATTATAAAGTAAAAAACCTAGGTGTTATCATCACCGACAGCGTTTCAAGCCCCTTGCGCTGGGGGGTTACGGGAAGGTGCGTGGCGTATTGCGGGTTTGAGGGGGTAAAAAATTTAATCCATAAACCCGATTTGTTTGGAAGAACCTTGCAAAAAACCAAGGTAAATGTGGCGGACGCTTTAGCAGCGTCGGCGGTTTTTTGCATGGGTGAGTCCGATGAGCAGACCCCCCTTGCGGTAATTTCAGAGTTAGACAATGTGACTTTTTGCGATCACGTCCCGTCAAAAGAGGAACTGGAAAAATTAATCATAAACATTGAAGATGATATATACGGCCCGCTTTTAAAATCGGTAAACTGGCTAAAGGGCGGAAAATAAATTTGGAGGTAGTTTTATGGGAGTATTATTTGATGAAAAATCAAAAACCTTTCACCTTCGGGCAAAAGGCGTAAGCTACATTTTCAATATCCTGGACGGGGGGCATTTGGCCCATTTATATTATGGAAAAAGCATAACCGAAGATTTCCCCGATTTGTTCCGCCCCTCAAACAGGGCAAGCTTTAACGCCCCCTCGTTTGAAAACTATTCATTTTCGCTGGATTTAATCATGAGGGAATACCCCACCTACGGGGGCGGTGATTTAAGAAGCCCTGCCTTCGCGGCGGAAAAAGACGGGGTTAATTTTTGCGATTTAAGGTATATGGAACATAAAATTTATCAGGGAAAAAGAAAGTTAGAGGGCCTTCCCTGCCTTTATGCAAAGGATTCCGACGTTGATACACTGGAGTTAACTTTGTTTGATGATTTGTTAAATTTAAAGGTGGTTTTAAGCTACTGCGTGTTTAAAAACTATCCCGTAATTTCAAGAAGTGTTAAAGTCATAAACGAAGGGGAAAGTGTCATTTTAAAAAATGTCATGAGCGCGTCAGTAGGTTTTGACCACATGGATTTTAGGCTTATGCAGCTTCACGGCTCATGGGCAAGGGAGCGCTTTGTGGAAATTTCGCCCCTAAAACACGGGCTTTTGTCAATCGACAGCCGACGCGGCGCGTCAAGCCATGCCCTAAACCCCTTTATGGCGCTGGCTTCCCCTGACTGCGGGGAAAATTGCGGCGAAGTTTACGCCTTTTCCTTTATTTACAGCGGCAATTTCTCCATGCAGGTGGAAGTGGATGAGTACGACACTACCCGCGTAAACGTGGGGATAAACCCCTTTAATTTTTCATGGAAGCTGGATAAAGGCGGCGTTTTCCAATCCCCGGAAGTTGTTTTTTGCTACTCAGACGAGGGGTTTGGCAATATGAGCAGGACATTCCATGATTTATACAACAACCACCTTATCAGGGGAAAATACAAAAAAAGCCCCCGCCCCGTGCTTTTAAACAGCTGGGAGGCAGTGTATTTCAATTTCAATGAAGAAAGGCTGTACAGCCTTGCAAAAAGCGCGGCGGAAATCGGCGCGGAGATTTTTGTTCTGGATGACGGCTGGTTTGGGGAAAGAAATGACGACAGGACCTCTTTAGGGGATTGGTATGTCAACACCCAAAAAATCCGCGGGGGCCTAAATCCGCTAATTTCAAAAATCAACGCTTTGGGATTGAAGTTTGGGATTTGGGTAGAGCCTGAAATGGTCAGCCCGAAAAGCAGGCTCTATGAAGAACATCCCGACTGGTGCTTGCATATTGAGGGAAGAAACCGCACCACCGCAAGAAGCCAGCTTATTTTGGACTTCTCAAGGGAAGATGTGTGCGAGTATATTTACAACACCATCCGCAAGCTTTTATCCGAACACAATATTGAATATGTAAAATGGGACATGAACCGCAATTTCAGCGAAATCGGAAGCGTAAAATATGCCCAAGGGGAAGTTCCCCACAGGTATATTTTAGGGCTTTACGGGGTATTAGAAAGGCTTGTGTCCGAGTTTCCCAATGTTCTATTTGAGTCCTGTTCAGGCGGGGGCGGGCGGTTTGACGCTGGAATGCTTTACTACATGCCCCAAACATGGACAAGCGATAACACCGACGCCATTTCAAGGCTAAAAATCCACTACGGCACAAGCATGGTATATCCCCCTTCTTCCATGGGCTCCCATTTTTCAGCCTGCCCAAACCATCAGACGGGAAGGGTAACCCCTGTGAAAACCCGTTTTAACGTGGCGATTACAGGGAATTTCGGCCTTGAATTTGACCCGGCTAATTTGAAAGAGGACGAGAAAGAAGTTTTAAAAGCGGGAATTAAAAAGTATAAGGAAATAAGGCACCTGCTTCAATACGGCGACCTTTACAGGTTGAAAAACCCCTTTGTGGACAACGCGGGGGCGTTTATGTTTGTGTCAAAGGAAAAAGACGAGTTTTTCGTTTCCTTTACAAATATCCTCACAGAGGCAAATTCCCCGCTAAAAAGGTTAAAACTTTCAGGGCTTGTCCCCGGGTATGTGTATAAAAATGTGGATAACCACGAAATTATGTCTGGTTCCCTACTTATGAACTATGGATTGAAAATCCCGCATTTTTCAGGGGACTTTGCAAGCTACACCTGGCATTTTAGGAAAATTTAACAATCGTTTACATTAGTTTACATAAACTATCCACATGCTGTGAAAAGTTTTCTCCCACTATCCACATTTTATGTGGATAACTCTGTGGATAATGTGAAAAACTCATGTTTCTAGGGGGATAAGCATTTGACAAAAAATGTTTTTTATAGAAAAACCATCCTTTCGTGCTATCTTGGTTTTGTAATTCAGGCGGCGACGGTTAACATAACTCCGATTTTATTCCTGACCTTGAGGGAAATGTATAATATTTCCTTTGAACAATTGGGGTTTTTGACTTTTATAAATTTTATAACCCAGGTTGCCTGCGACCTAATATTCTCTAAGGCGGCGGATAAATATGGCTTCCGCCCCTTTATTCTGGCAACGCCCCTTGTGGCAACGGCGGGCTTCTTTCTCTTTGCCATAACGCCATTTATTTTTAATAACGTGTATTTGGGCTTTGTCATATCCACCATAATTTTTGCCTCGGCAAGCGGGCTTTTGGAAGTGCTTTTAAGCCCCATAATGAATTCAATCCCCCATGATGAAAAAGAAGGGGCCATGAGCCTTCTTCACTCCTTTTACTCATGGGGGCAGGCCTTTGTGATTTTGGCAACCACCTTTTTGCTTTTTGTTTTGGGAAAACGAAACTGGCAGATTATCATGCTTTTATGGATAATCCTGCCTTTGGCGGACTTTTTCCTGTTTTTGTCCTCCCCCATTCCCTCCCCCATACCCGAGGAAGAGCGGACGGAGGGAAAAAAGGTGTTTTGGCACCCTTATTTCATCCTTGCCTTTATTGCCATAACTTTTGGCGGGGCGAGCGAACTAACTATCACCGGCTGGATTTCCGCCTTTTTGGAGGCGGCGGTGAAAATCCCGAAAGTGGCGGGGGACTCTTTCGGCGTGAGCTTTTTTGCCATAATGATGGGGTTAGGAAGGCTTCTTTACGGGCTTAATTCCAACAGGATAAACTTAAACAAGTTCATGATTTTAGGCTCCCTTTTAACTTGTATATCCTATTTGGTTATCGCTGTATCACCCATCCCCTTTATATCATTGGTTTTCTGCGCCCTGTGCGGCTTTGGGGTTAGCCTTCTTTGGCCGGGGAATCTGGTTTTGGCAAGCAACAAATTCCCAAAAGCGGGAACCTGGATTTTTGCGGTCCTCGCCGCGGGCGGGGATATCGGCGCAAGCGTGGGGCCGTGGCTTGTGGGGTTTATAACCGACAAGGCGCTGGCTTTTTTTAAAGGCGCGCAAGAAACTTTCGCGCTAAAACTTGGCATGAGCGCGGGGGTTGTGTTTTCCCTTTTGTGTTTTGCAACGCTTTGTGTGATGTATGGGATGGATAAGAAACATAAAACCTAAATAATATAAAAACCAAGCCTTGCGGCTTGGTTTTTATATTTATATACGCATTAAAGCCCCGTATCGCTGGTTGGGATATCGGGATTGGGCGTTGGTTTTGGCGTGGGTGTTGGTGTAGGAGTTGGTGTAGGAGTTGGTGTAGGAGTTGGTGTAGGCGTAGGTGTAGGTGTTGGGGTTTGGGTATGTGTTGGGGTTTGGGTTGGTTTTGGTGTTTCCGTTACCTTTGGTGTCTGTGTTGCCTTTGGTGTTTCCGTTGTCTTTGGGGTTTCCGTTGGAGCCGGGGTCGGTGTTGGTTTTGGGGTAGGGGTGGATTTGCTGTTTTCTAAATCCGCCTTTAATTTATCAATCTGAGCCTGCAACAATTCAATCTGCTCTTCTTTTTCCTCAAGTTTTTCCTCAAGTTCCGCGATTATTTCGTCCTTTGATTTTTTTTCGTTTCCCTTATCGGAAATTACTACCCCGCTTTCTTCTGAGGGGGTGGGCTCAATGTTGGCGCCTTTGGTTTCCTGCTTGGAAAAATAGTTGGTAAAAAACACGGTGGTGCCGATAAATATTAAAAGATACAGCCCTATATACATTAAAACTTTCAAAAACCTGCTTTTCCTAGTTCTTTTCAAACTCTTTTTCCCCTTTCAAAATATGTACTTAAACTTCTATCATAGTATTATTATAAAATAAATATATGACTTTTTTATTAACTTTATAAATATTTTTTGCCTCAATTGCCATTTTGTAAAACTCAAGCTGGCGGGCGTATTTTTTAACTATTTCGCTAACATGGCTAAAATAATCGGTTTTATAGTCCACAAGGGTGATTTGCCCGTCTTTTATGAAAAAGCAGTCGATTATACCCTGTAAAAGTATTTTTGAGCCTTTTGCTTTTTCGTCTAAAATACTTGCGTCAATTTCAATGTTAAAGGGGACTTCCCTAAATACGCTTTCCGCTTCCCGCATGTCCCGGGCAAGGCTTGAGTTTTGGAAAATCCTGATTTTTTCCAAGTCAATTTCTTCGATTTCCTCTTGAGTTAAAAGGTTTTTTTCCACCATGTTTTTTGCCTGTTTTTCCACATCAAAATCATATAAATCCATATGCTGCAAGAAAAAGTGGAGAATTGAGCCTTTTTCAGCAGGTGTAAATTTTACCTCTTCCCTTAAAAAGCCAGGCGTCTTAATTATAGCCGGCGCGTATAAGTTTACGGCGCCTTCTTCCTCTAAATTAAGCCTGCGCTTTAACTCGCTCACTGAAATTTTAGAAGGCAGTTTTGATAAATAGCTTTTTGGGTAAACAAAGGAAAGCCTTCTTACGATTTCTTCCCCGGGCGAAATATCCTCCTTTGTTTTTTCTTCTTCTGTGTCCTTTTCTGCTGCCTCTTCAATTTCGTAATCCCAAATAATGTTCCAGCATTTTGAGCTAAATACCGGGCTCATAAAATCCAAAAAAGAATTTTTTGAAAAGATGTAGTCGTCAAAAACTTCATCCAATGAAAATTTGCCGTCGACGGTCGATGTAAATATCAGCTTTTCCCTTGCCCTTGTGAGGGCTACATATAATAGACGCAATTCTTCCAAAATCAGTTCCTCTTTGATTTTCTTTTGTATTGCCAGTTTGTTTAAGGAATTGTACTTTATCATCCTGTCTTTGTCAACAACGGTGATCCCAAGCCCTAAATCCCTGTGGCAGAGAAGATCCCCCGCAATATCCGAAAGGTTAAACCTGTTTGAGCCCCTTACCACAAATACCACGGGGAATTCAAGGCCCTTTGACTTGTGTATGCTCATTATCCTTACAACGTCCATTTCTTCGGAAAGTTCCTTCGCGCTTCCGAAATCCCCTTTTGAGGTTATGGTCTTTCTTATGTATTCTATGAAGTTAAAAAGCCCCATGAGGGATGTCTTTTCAAATTCCGCCGCCCGCTCTGACAAAAGCTTTAAATTTGCCTTTCGGATGTGGCCGTTTCTTTGGGTGAGCACATATTCCAAATAATTTGTGTCGCTGTAGATGTATTCAATCAGGTCATGGACGTTTTGGTGCCTTGAGATGGCCCTGTATTCATCAATTTTATCCAAAAATTTTTTGCACTTTGCCCCAAGGCCGCCCTCCTTTTTGGAATACTCCAAAACCGCGCTGTAAAAATTCCCGCCATGGTTTTGGCGGATTAGGAGAAGCTCGTTTTCGGAAAAACCAAAAAGGGGTGAGCGCATTACCGCCAAAAGGGGTATGTCGGATACGGGGTTATCGATTATTTCCAAAAGGGATATCATAAGCCTAATTTCAGTGGAGTCAAAGTATCCTGTGTTTATGTCGGAATATGAAGGTATTCCGTATTCTTCAAAGACGCTTTCAAACACCTGGGCATATCTTGACACGCTGCGGGAAAGTATTGCAATGTCCTTATACTTTAGCCTCCTCTTTTTCCCTTGGGCTTTGTCAAAGACGAAAAAGTTTTCATCCCCCATTAAATTCCTTATGTAATTGGCGATACACCTTGCCTCTTTTTCAACGGGCAAATACTTTTCGCCGTCGTCACCTTGTGAGCCGATTAAAATTATGTCATTCTTATGCTGGGGGCATTCAAAGTCATAATCCGGCGCGCCAAATATGAGTTTTTCCTCATCGGAATAGTCAATGCCGGTTTTGCTTGTAAAAAGTTTAGAAAACACCTCGTTGACCCCGTCAACAATCTGCCGCCTGCAGCGGAAGTTTTCCGACAAAACAATCTTTTTGTATTTTTCATCATTTATCTTATAGCTTTTTTTCTTTTCCAAAATCAATGAAATGTCCGAACCCCTAAAGCCGTAAATGCTTTGCTTCACGTCCCCCACCATGAACACGTTGGGATTTCCCGTCCACCTTCTGCTGATTAAATCAAAGATGGATTCCTGAATTAAATTGGAGTCCTGGTATTCGTCAATGTAGATTTCATCATATTTTTTTGCCAACCCCGCCGCTATGTCGGAGGGCACAATTTTGCCGCCTTCTTCTTTGGCTAAAAGCTTTAGGGCAAAATGCTCAAGGTCGTCAAAATCAAGGGCGTTTTTTTCCCGCTTTATCAAATCAAGCCTTTTTCTAAACCTTTTTGTTGCGTTAACCAAAACCGACAAAATCCTTTCCTCTTCACCCATTATCCTGATGGCTTCATCCTTTGTGTAGGGGAGGATTTCTTTTACGCCCCTTATTATATTTCGTGCCTTTTGGCGCAAGCTGTCCGCAACATCCCTTTCTCGGCTTTCGTGGTTGCGGATGGTGATTTTTTTGCTAAACTGAAATTTTCCAAGCGCACTTTTGCATGAGTCATAATCCTTTGTGTTTTCCTTTAGTTCTTCCAAACCAGAAATATCATTTTCAAACATTTCAAGATAGCCCTTTTCAACTAAGAAAAAATCCCCCTGCGAAATGGTTTGGGCTTTCTTTAAAAGATTTATGGCATAATCAATTTCATCTTCCACCTTTTTTAAAAGGTACAAAACGCATTGGTTTTGATTGAAATTTTCATGATTTACCTTGAAATTTTCCAAAAATTCATCCAGTTTCCCATCGGGGTTTATAAAGCCCTGTGAGAATTCATAAAGGGTTAGCACCATGTTAATTACCGCTTCGTCATTTTTGGCGCTGCCGTAAAAATCGGAAAGGGCCAAAAATATTTCGTCCTTTTCCTGATAAAGCTCTTCTAACACTTCCTCAACGGCCCTAAGCTTTAACAATGTGTTTTCCGGCTCGTCTAAAATCCTGAAATTCGGCGAAAGGTTTAGCGCAAAAAAGTTTTCCCTTACAACATCCAGACAAAAGGAGTGCATGGTGGTAATGGAAGCCGACCCAATAAGGCTCATCTGCCTTCTTAAGTGGGAATTTTTTGGGTCTTTGGCAAGTTCTTTTGAAATTGCCTTTGCTATTCTTTCCCTCATCTCGCTGGCAGCCGCTTTCGTAAAGGTAACCACCAGGATTTTATCTATGTCAATTTTATCTTCAATTATCCTGTTTAAAATCCTTCCGGATAACACCTGGGTTTTCCCGCTTCCCGCCGCGGCGGTAACCAGTATATTTGCTACTTTTGATTTTACTGCCTCATTTTGTGAGGCTGTCCATTTAATTTCCGGCATTTCCATCATTCCCTGAAATCTTTTTATATACTTCTTCTGCTTTTAGTTTAAAAATATCGTTGAAATTGTCCCCTTCAAAGGCGCAAATGGATTTGTAGTCGCAGTATGCGCAGGCGGTGTTTTCATTGTTTTTGTCCTTTCTTGCGGGCCTTATGGGTATTTCCCCCGACAAAAGAAGGCTTGATAACTCTTTTACCACTTTTTTGGCATGTTTTATCAGCATGTTAAACTGCTCCATAGTGGCAAGGCTGCTTGACGCGCTAAGTTTCCCTTCCTTTGTAAGTTCGGCGGGGATAACCGTGGATTTTGACCCTATGTTTACGTCCATGCTTTTTATTATTTCCTCATCTTCCACCAAAAGACCCCGCATTTTTAACTTCTGCTGCATTTCGTACTCGATGTCTTCTTCCAAAGAGTCAGGCGCAAGTTCCACAACCGGGTCGTCAAGCTTAAAATAAAGCATGCCCGCGGGTTTTTTAACCTTTTGTAAATTTTCGTTTCCGCTCTCAAGCACCGCCCCCATGTACACCGCAAGCTGCAAATTAAGCCCGTAATAAACGTCGGTTAAGTTAAAATCCTTATGGTGGGATTTATAGTCTATAATCCTTATAAAGCTTTCCCCGTTTTTGTTTAAAACGTCAATCCTGTCTATCCTTCCTGTGAGCTTCACTTTCTGCCCCGTGGGAAGGGATATGGTTAAGGGTTTAAACTGGCCGTTGTCGGAAAAGGAAACCTCGTACCCTAAAGGCTCAAATTTGCCCGATGTTATGTGGTGTTTTATTAGTTTTATGCTCTTTTTGGAAATTCTTTTAAGCCTCAAAATCAAATAGGCCATCCTTTGGTTTTGGCTTAATATGTAGGGGTTTATAAATGCGTAAAGCTCATCTATGATTTCATCCACCTTTTTGTCAATGTATTCCTCATCAATTTCCCGCCAGTTTTTGTTTTCCTTTTTAAGGCCTATGGAAAAGCGGGATATAACCTCATGGATTAATGTTCCCACGTCAACCCCGGTGATTTGGGCTTTCTTTTTGGGCTTTGCCTTAAGCATGTAGTTTACATAATATGAAAAGGGGCAGCGGTTGTAGCTTTCAAGCCTGGAAACGCTTGTGGTTACGCCTCCTTCATACATTTTGTCCAAAATTTCCTTTTTGATTTTTTCCGCCTGGTTTTTCCTTTTGAAATTTTCCAAAGCGGAATTTAATTTTTCCTTATATTCCTCATCTTTTTTAAAGAATGCGTAAACCTCATCCCATACGGGTGAAATTTTTTTGCCGTCATACCGCTTTCTCAAATTTTCAATAAGCTGGGGGTATGTCCCGCTTTTGTTGCTTATTTTTTTAAAATCAAGCCCGTCTAAAGTAAAATCATAAAATTCAACTTGAGGGAATATTTCTTTTACCCCGCTTATTATCCTTGACGGCCTTAACGCCCGCTGGGCGCTGTCGGATACGCTGTAAGACAAATATAGCTTGCTATCGGCAATCGTTATGGCGTTATAAACCAAATGCTCTTCCATATACGCCTTGTCCCGCACTTTCGGGGAAAGCTCAATATGGGCTTCTTCCAGCGCCAGCTTGTCCTGGTCGGTCAAAAGCCCGCTTCCCGAGGAAATGGCGGGGAAAATCCCGTCATTTACGCCCAGCAAAAACAAAACCTTTGCCTCTGCCGCCCTTGAGCGGTCAAGGTTTCCCGCAAGTACCGAGTCCAAAGAAAGGGGAATTAACCCGATTTCCACCTCTGAAAGGGCGCCTCTTAGGATTTTCGCGATTTGTTCAAAATTGTATTTCCTGTCCACAATGGAGTCCGCCAATGTGTCCAAGGTATTGATAAAGATATTGTAAATCTGGGTATACTCGCTGGCCAAATCCACCTGCCCGCTTTCCATAAACTTTTGGGCTTTTTTTAAAACCTTATTGTATAAATCCAGTTCCTCTAAAAAGCTGTAAATGGCGTGGGCAAATTCTTTTGCGCTTTTTTTCCCGGACACGGCGTTTTTTAAATTCACAACCGGCCTTATAAACTTTTCCCGCGCGGCGTTTACCAAATCAATTACCTCTTTTTCCCCTTCGTTCATGTCCAGACTGTCAAAATAAAGCCCCATGCGCATGTCCCACTTTTGCCCGTTTGTCCATGTTGCGCCCTTTATATTTGTGGCAAGGCAGTAGTTTTCCAAAATAAATATTTCATCATCCCTAAGGTCTGAAAAGCCGCATTTTAAATATGTAAATACGCTGTCGTAGGAGAAGTTTGTAAGCAAAATATCAAAGGCGGATAAAATGAACAAAACCACGGGGTGGGACAAAACCCTGACTTTTTTATCTAAAAAGAGGGGGATTTCAAACCTTTGAAACTCGCTTTTTAAGAAGCGCTCATATATGGATAAATCCCTAGACACTATGGCGATATCGGAAAAATTAAAGCCCTCGTCCCGCACAAGGCTCACGATTTCCCTTGCAGCCGCCTGCACCTCGTCATAGGGGTCCTTCGCCGCGATTATTTTAATGTCCTTTGTCTTTTCTTTGTATGTGTTTTTGGGATAATTGTAATACTCTCTTTCTAAAACCTTGATTTCTTCAGATTTAAAATGGGTATCATATAGCCTTTCTTCCTTTACCTCAACACCCATCCTTTGGGCAAGCTTTTTTAGCTTATTTGCTGTTTTGTTTGTAAGGATAAACTCATCCCCGTCCTCATCATGGGTAAGGGCGATGACTACCTCATCCCCTTTTTTAAGCATTGCCCCAATTACCCCTTCTTCCTGGGGGGAAAAGGAAGAAAACTGGTCAAAGTAGATTTTTTTGCCCTCGAAATAGGGGGTATTGTTTATTAAACCCGCCAAAATTGTGAGTTCGTCGCTTGGGTCAATGTAGCCTTTCTTTATAAATTCCTCAAATTTTTCAAAAATCAAGCCCAAATCCTCCAGCTTTTTTTGAAGCAAGGGGCTGTCCACAACTTCTTTTGCGCCTTTTAAAACCTGCGGGGTAATGTTGTAGGCCTTAAACTCATCAATGGCCTTTCTAACCTCCTGGCTGAACCCGTCAACGTTGGCCAAATCCTTGTATATTTTTAAATTTTCGTTTTCATTTATTAAAATGGATGAAATAATCATGGTTTTGGATATGGGGTCAAGATATGTCCTGTTTTTGCCCCCGTAGTAGTTTACAAGGAAAAAATAAAGCCTTCTTAAGGAATACACCTGTGTTCCGAAAAGTCCCAGCGCGCCTTCGGATTTAATAATCTTTTTTTCCGCCTGGTAGGAATACTGTTCAGGGACTATGTATATACAATTTTTTGATGTTTTCATCTCATCTATGATTTTTTGGGTTTTCCCGGTCTTTGCCCTTCCTAAAATTAAACGGAGAAGCATAATACCAATCCTTTTTTTCCATTTATTTTAAATTAATTATACCATAAACGCCCACCTTGTGAAAGAAAGATTGCGCCCAAAAACAAAAAACGCCGCAAAATGCGGCGTTTTTGGCATATCTTTATGATAATCTTTGGTACATCGCCCGTTTATGTAAATTTTGCGCTAAATTTGCGGATACACGCTGTAATTTATCTTTTCTGTGGCCAACACCACATTGGTAAAGGTCTTTACAATACCCGGCGCGCTCTTTATCTTGTTTAGCAGTTTTTCAAGGTAGCTTGGATTGTTGGTTACAACTTTTAAAATGTAGTCGTAATTTCCCGCGATATAGTGGCACTCTAGGATATCGTGTTCTTCCTGTACAAATTTTGTGAATTCTTCAGTATAGCGGGGGTTTTCAAGGCTCACGAATATGAAGGCGGTAAGCTCCTTGTTAAAATGCTTGCCGTCCACAATTGCCACATATTCACTGATTACCCCTGCGTTTTCAAGCTTTTTTACCCTCTCGCCCACCGCGGAAACCGACAAATTTATCTTATGCCCGATTTCTGAAAGGGACGCCCTCGCGTCCTTTTGCAAAATCCTTATTATATCGATATCAATATTATCCATATTGCACCTCGAAATATATAATAAGTAAACATTATTAAGAATACTTTGTTTGTCTTTGCGTTTGGCAAAAAATATACTATGAAAACGCAAAAACAACAAAAAATATTCTTAATTAATGTTCCAATTATTATAATAACAAAAAAAACTCAATCTGTAAAGTACAAATTCACGTTTTTGTCTACAAGAGGCGGACATTTTTTTCTATGACAAAAGTTTTTGCCCCCATTTTTCTTGTGAAAACCCCACAAGGGCAAAATCTTTTGCCAAAAGGATTGGGCGTTTTACAAGCATTCCGTCGCTGGATAACAATTTTAACTTTTCCTCATCCCCCATGCCCTTTAGCTTTTCTTTCAAATTAAGCTGGCGGTACAATTGCCCCGAGGTGTTAAAAAGTTTGTCAATATGGATATCAGCTTTTTTGTAAATTTCCAAAAGCTCATTAAAACCAGGGTTTTCTGTTTTTATATCCCGCTTTGTATAGGTTATGCCATTATCCTTTAAAAATTTTTCGGCGCGCTTACATGTTGTACACTTGCCGTAGCAAAAAAACAACATAACAAAAACCTCCTTTTTATTTATATTATCACTTTTTTTGTTTTTTGAAAATTCCCGTTTAACCAATACAAAAAAACAATCATATACTAATATGAATAATAATAAGGAGGTGTTATCATTGGCAGACAAAGCGCGTGTAATGGAAAGGGAAATTAAGCGCACACTAAATTTCAGGGATAAGGAAATGTTAAACATTGAAATTTCCTACCCGCAAATAGAACTTGACGGCGGCTATTTTGCCCAAAGAAGGATAAATTTATATTTTAGCCAGAAAGCACAAAGGCTTTTGAGAACATCCATAAGGAGATTATATCCCCAGGCGGTAAGGCAGTACTTAGAATCTATCCGTAACGGCTATCCTTTCAACCCCTATCAGCTTGTGTCCAAATACACTGTTACATTTAACGAGGAATGCCATTTGAGTCTTTATACCGATACTTATGAATTTACAGGCGGCGCCCACGGGACCACATTGAGAACTTCCGATACCTTTGACTTAAGGACGGGACAGCGCCTTCCCCTTTCCTCATTCTTTAAGCGCGGGGTAAATTACAAAAAAATGCTCATTGACGAAATCAAAAAGATTGCCGAATACAACATGAGTAAAAACCCGGGCATTTACTTTGACAATTACAAGGAATTAATTGAAAAAAATTTCAACGAAGAAAGCTACTTTATATCCCCGCAAGGCATAAATATTTATTACCAGCAGTATGATATCGCGCCCTATTCTACGGGCATTGTGGTATTTACCGTGCCTTATAAGACCTTACAGATTGATAAGCCCGACTGCAAGTAATTGTACTTATAAAAATGTGCCGCATAAAGTTTATGCGGCACATTTTTTAGCTTACTATTTCATAAATTACCACAAGCACTGTAAGGTTGTCGCTTTTACATTCAATCCTTACGGGGTTTGGGCGGTTATTTTTAAACTTTAAGTCCATAGTGCCAAAATTCACTGTCGCGTCCTTTCCCGGCGGCAAATAGTCAATGGGTTTGGGGTGGGCGTGGCGCTCAATTATTTCAAAATTGGCTAAAAGCGCCGCGTTGTATATGGTGGAGCTCACTTGGCAGACTCCCCCGCCGTAGCCCGTGACACGCTCACCGTTTAAAAACATTTTTGCCTTTTTATATCCCCGCTCTTTTGTCCTCTCGCCTACAACGTCGTTGAAAGAAAAGGTCCCCCCTGCCTCAATCACGGTACCGTCGATGGTTTTGCACGCAAGCTGGATATTTTCATCCCTTCCGTCGGGCGTTACTGAGTACTTGGTTTCAAACCTGGCGATTTCAACCTCCGTTGGCAAAACTTCAGGCGTTGGCATTACTTCAGGCCCGTTTATTATGTCTTTGCTAATATCAACCCCTGTTTTATATGGCGTAACTTTTGGGGGGGCATTATCGCTTACTTTAGTTTTATCAATATCCCGCGCGGGGTTTTGCGCGCAGGAAGTTAAAAACAAAAATATCAATAGCGCTAATTTTTTCATAGGAAATGCACTCCTGGTTTTTGCGATGAATATTTTTTATTCATCGTTTTAATATTATTTACAAAATATAATTAATAATTACTTGATTTTATTGGTTTAATGTGATAATCTACACTTGTAAAAATTGACTTTTTTCGGTTTTATTTTATAAAATCAAGTTGCGATAAAGAATATTAGACAAATAATTTAAAATTTATTAATAAAAGGAAAATGTCTAATGATTTATCGAAGCAAGCACCTAAACAGCTGTGAAAGCAAGGAATACACAAAGCGCACCATAATTTATAACCTCTACAGGGGCCGGCTTTTGGCAGCCCTTTTGTTGGTATGCGAAGGAATTCTCAGTGTGCTTAGGTATTTTTTTAACTATAAATACTATTACAGCTATGAAGGACAGAATTATTTGAATTTTTATATCAGGGCCTATGGGCTTTTTGCCCTTTTTTGCGCAATTTACCTGATTTTATTGAGAAACTTAAAAAAATTTAAGCATATGCCTTTGGAAAAGCTTGACAAATACGATTTTTTGTTTACGCTTTTTTTAACCATCGTACTAATCTGGGGAGCCATGGTAAGTTTAACAGATCAAATCAAATTTACCCACCTGACCAGTTATTTTATATATTCCACTCTCTGTTCAGTATTCTTCTCACTGGACAGCACTCATTGGTTAATACCTAATTTTATATCTTTATCTTTTTTATTTACCATGCTTCCCCGTTTTCAAGGAAACATTAACGTTTTAATATCCCATACATTGAATTTATCCTTTTTTACGCTGATTATTTATTTAACATCCCAGGTGGTGTATAAGAGGTATTTCGGGGAGTATTTAAGCAGGCTTTTGTTGGAAAAAAGCAATACCCAGCTTAGGCTTGAGGCGGTGCAGAAAAACATTATAAACAAACAGCTATCGGAGTTAAATGAAAAGCTGCTAAAACTATCCCACATTGATGAACTTACCAATATACCTAACCGCAGGGGCTTTTGGGAACATATAAACGATTTATTGGATATGTATGAAGAAGGCTTTACGCTTACGGTTTTAATGTGCGATATTGATTATTTCAAGCAGTATAACGACAACTACGGGCATTTGCAGGGGGATGAGGTTTTAAAGAAAATCACCAATGAAATTTACAACTGCCGCCTTTCCGAGGAGGATTTTGTAACCCGCTGGGGCGGTGAGGAAATACTTTTTACTTGCTGCAACCAAAGCCCTGAAAAAATCTCATTTTTGGCAAACTACATCCAAAACAGGGTCAGGGCCCTTCAAATCGAGCACAAATATTCACCATGTGAAAAAATTGTAACCGTGAGTATCGGGGCCCACACCATGTGGGTTAAAAACCGCGGGGACATTGAGGAGTGCATTCAAAAAAGCGACGAGGCGCTGTATAAGGCAAAAAAGATGGGGAGAAACTGCTGCGTGTATTACGAAAATTGATAAATTACAAAAAATGGCGCATTGGCGCCATTTTTTTATTTTTAAAAACCTTCAAATTTTACATAACGCTAAATTGCCAATAGATACGCCGCCCGAAGGCGGCTTAGCGTGCCGTGCCTACATGCCCAAATAAACCCTGCTTTTTGGGCTTTTATTTTAAACAAGGCTTTCGCTTGCGCTGGGCAAGTGTTAGCCCTTGCATGTGCACTTTTTAAGGCACATGTCCCCGTAAACCAAGGAATTCAAAAACCTTTGCCCAAAATAACCCCAAAGTGCTCAAAAATGCAGTTTGAACCTGCGCCGCCTTATGGCGGCTTTTTCTTTTTTTTCATAAAAAGAGTGTCAACCTGGGTTTGTTTTGCATAAAATTAAGTAGCGTAGGATTATGTAAACATTTTATGTTGCCTAAAATTCCTGTGTGAAAGGGTAATTGAAATTGAATAGTTTAATATACAATACCCAGGGTAAAAAATTAAGCCTTTCATCATTTGTGAAAAACGGGGGCATTTACACGCCCCTTGTGGTGGATTCCCAGGGAAGGGTTGTTACAAGCCCGAACTCCCATATGGATGTGACAACCTCAAATTTTGATATAAGGCCACTAGGCGAAAACACGGACAGCGCCGTCATGACGGTTTCAAATTTAGACATAAGGGATATTGACGGAATCCGCGACTTTTTAGGGTTTAGCAAAAATTCCTCCGTGGTGGCTTCCGAATCGGGGACCATTCTTTTGCTTCAATCAAGGAACTTTTTGCCAAGGGATGTTTCACCATATAAAAAAACGCTTTCTTAGTGTTTAATACAAGTGGTTTAAGTGTAAGTGTAAATATAACTTTGCAAATTGCCCCGACAAATACTGATGCTTTTTATGTAAACGACGGTTCTACCTTTAACTTAATTGGCCAAAGCAGTGCCATTTTTGTTCCTACAAGGTTTATGAAATATGCCCGGATAAATGTTTTTGCATTGGCTTTAGCCAATGTAACAGTTTATTATTTTGGTCAAACTTAAAAGTTTGGTGATAGAATGAATAATTTGGTTTTTAACAATACCGCCAAAAATTTGTCCGCAGTAGTTTATGGCTATGACCCAAATGTGCTGGATTACTTTCCTATTGCGGTTGACTCCAACGGCTTAATTCTCTTTTCGCCTTCGGGAATAGTAACCGTAACCGCCACAAACTTTGATATAAGATATCTAAACTCTAGCACCGACTCTGTTACCGTAACCGCAACAAACCTTGATATCAGAAATCTTAGCGGGGATACGGACTCGGTTACAACATATGCAAAAAATTATGTTGAGGATAATATTTCAACATCTGTTCCAAGCGGCCAGACGCCGGTTTTAACCAAAGATATATCCCCTTTCAGCGAAAACAGCTTCTTTATCCGAACGGTAAGCGGCGCACTTATAACGGTGACTTTACAAGTCGCCCCTGAAGATAACGACGACTACTATTATGATTTAGCCACACAAACCGTGCCGGTATCCTCTAACGCGATATTTACCGTTACAGCCCCCATGAAATATGCGCGGCTTAGAGTTCAAGCCAGCACCAATACGGCCATTATAGCTTATTACAACGGCCGGGCATAAGCGTGAACAAAGGATGGATGAAAAAATGCCGGAAAAGATTTTTGTAACAAAAGACGCTGTGTTTGTTTCCCAAGCGTTTCCCGATGTGAATTTTAGTTTTTTAAAAAAAATCAAGGTGGGAAACAATTTATATTTCCCCCAGGAGTCCGTTTGTTTTCCCAGACTAGGCGGGAAAAACATTGGACTTGTGCAGTTTGAGGGCTTTTTACTTCCAAAAAATTCTGAGATTGAACGCGTGAGGTTATATTTGTTTGTGTTATACACAAAACACTCAAGCGAAACAGTGTTTATCCACCCGAACGAATCACTTTTTGACAAAGAAAACGTGACTTACATTACCAGGCCTTTTGTTAACTTTAACGCTAAAGCCTGCCTTTTAGTGGATAAATGCGATTGTTTCAGATATGTATCCGTGGATATAACCGATTTTATAAAAACCGGCCAAAACGGTTCAGTTTTACCCCTGTCCTTATCCCTCTTTGGATATGGCGCACTTTCCTTTTCAGCAAGTTTTGAAAAACACCCCCCGTATTTGGAGGTGGTATACAAAAAGGGCAAAAATGACCCCTGCCATTTTGATACGGCATTTGCCAAAAACGTATATTTTGAAAAAGAACTCGGATTAAGCGGGGAAGGCACCGTGTTTTCCGAAAATATCAATTTAAGCAGGGCCAACACTGTTACCTTTTTCATTAAAAATCTGGGGGATGTGCCGTTTTTGGCAAATTTGCAGTACAGCCCCGATGAAGCGGACTTCATAGACGACCCCCAAGTTCTTACAGTTGCGCCTTTAGAAACAAAGATGGTTACGCCGTATATGTTTTCCAAATTTATCAGGGTAAAACTTTCAAGCCCGAATGCTTTTATAAACGCAAAAATCATTTGCCAGATTCAAACTTATAATTATGCCATAAACTAAATTTTAAATAAGAGGAGATTTAGCATGAATAATTTGGTTTTCAACACTGTGGCTGACATGTTAAAAACCACCATATATGCCCAGGACCCCCTCGGGCAATCCACCCCTATTAAGGTTGACTCAAACAGCAACTTGCTTGTTTCTTTTTCAGACCCTATAACCATTGGTAACTCCTCCTTAACAGTTACAGGGACAGTTACGGTTTCTGAAATTTCAACACCTGTTACTATCGGTAACGCAAGCCTTACCGTTGAGGGCACAGTTACTGTTTCTGAAATTACCTCGCCTGTTACCATTGGCAACGCTAGCTTGACCGTTGAGGGCACAGTTACCGTTTCTGAAATTACCTCGCCTGTTACTATCGGCAACGCTAGCTTGACCGTTGAGGGTACCGTTACTGTTTCTGAAATTACTTCGCCTGTTACCATTGGTAACGCTAGCTTGACCGTTGAAGGCACAGTTACAATCGGAGCCTCCAGCTTTACCTCATTAACCGTATCAAGCCAGGCAATATCAGGAACAGGAACACTGTTTGACGACACAGACATATCCACCTTAAAAGTTGCATCCATCTTTTTATACAACGAAACCGCAACCCCGATTACCGTTTCGTTGCAAATCAGCCCGACGGCTGGTGCTAATTATATTGACGACCCATTCTTCACCGATGTTGTAGTTGACGGAAACGAAGCAGAATATATCACTGTTGGAAACTTTGCCCACTATATCAGGCTTTCCTATGACGCAGGCGCAGGTTCAACAGTTTCTGCCTACTTCCAGGGTCAGGCGTAATTTCTTCTTTCCGCCGCTTGCAAAGCCAGCAGGCGGCGCTTTTTTTATCAAAAAAATTTTTTGCGCATATAATGAAATAGCTTTATTTTAAGGAAGGTGATTTTTATCAAAGAGGGCATTAGCTTATGCATGATTGTAAAAGATGAGGAAGACCTGCTTGCAAATTGCATAAAAAGCGCGGCAGGCATTGTAAATGAAATAATTATAGTGGACACGGGCTCGGGTGATTCCACAAAGGATATTGCCAAATCCTTCGGGGCAATAGTTTTTGACTACCAGTGGGACAATTCCTTTGCAAACGCCCGCAATTTTGCCATTAGCAAGGCAACATATGAGTGGCTGCTTCTTTTAGACGCGGACGAGGAACTTTTTTTGGAGGATTTAAAAACCCTTGTGGAATTTACAAAAAGCACAAAATATGACGGGGCCCATTTTAAGGTTTACAATTTTGTGGGGGAAAAAGATTCGGGGGAATATACCCTTCACAACGCTTTAAGGCTTGTGAGAAACTGCGGGCTATATAAATTTACGGGGGATATTCACGAGCAAATCGCAAGGGTTGACGGAAAACCCATTGAAGATAAATTCACCATTTTAAACGTAAGGCTCAAACACTACGGGTATTTGGACGAAGTGGTAAAGAAAAAGGGAAAAAGGGCCCGCAACCTTCCAATTTTGTTAAAAGAACTTGAAAAAGAGCCTGACAACCCGTTTAAGCTGTTCAATTTGGGGAACGAATACATGGCGCTTGCCCAATATGAAAAAGCCCTTGAGTGTTATAATAAATCCAAAAATCACTACAGCAAAACCGAGGCCTTCGCGCCCCATTTACTCTTTAGAAGGGCCATGTGCTATTACACCTTGAAAATGTTTGATTTAGCGGTAAAAGCCTGCGACGAGGGGCTTGAGGTTTTTCCAAAATGCACCGACCTTTTATATTTAAAGGGCTTAATTTATATGGAATACCACCGCTACACTCTGGCCCTTGACGCCTTTGAAGCGGCGCTAAAGCTTGGGGATCCGCACCCCGCCTTAAAATTTACCGACGGCTGCGGGACATACAGGCCCTATATTTCCATGGGTCAGATTTATGAAAAGCTTTTTGACTATAACCGGGCGCTTTTATGCTATAACAAGGCCCTCGCGGCGAACAATTCCTTATACAGCGTTTTATACTCCATTGTAAATATTTTTGACAAGCAAAAACTAGCCGATGATGAAATTGAAAAAAAGATTACCTCATTTTTTTCTGATTTAAGCCATGTGCCAAACAGGATTATGGTTTCGGATTTGTTTTTGTCAATCCAAAGGCTTGGGCTTTCTAAAAAGCACATTGATTTAATAAAATATGAAGGCTCTATCCAGCTTGACTATTTCTTTTTGTTGGGTAAATACTGTTTTTATAAAAAGGATTTCAATAACGCAAAGGCATATCTTGAAAACGCGATATCCTGCAATACCGGGCCGAAAGTTTTTCAAAACGCCAAAGGCGAGGCGTGCTCCCTTTTGTTTTTGGCCGGTTTAATCTTAAATCAGGATAATTTTAACTCATTAGCAGGGACAATTGAAAAAATCTCGCCTTATTTAAAAAAAGAGGAAACGCTTTTATTAAGGCAGGTTTTGGCGGTAGTATCAGGTAGTAACGAAAACTTTATAGAAAAAGAAAACCCCAAGATTTTATTGAATTTGTTTTCAAAATACCTTTTGTGTTTGCTTAAAGTCTGCGAGTTTGACCTTTTTGAAAAAGTGTTATATGTTTATAACTATATTGAAAGCAAATACGTTTTAATAAGCCTGGCAAAAGTTTATAAAGAAGCCCGCTTGTACCCTCTTGCCGCCGGCGCGGTGGCAAGGTCGATAAAGGAGCTTGACGTTCTTGATTTTTACGCCGCGGATTTGCTTTTGGACTCCTTTTTGTCATTGGATAGAATTCCTGCGGTAAAAACGTGATTTCTTAGAGTATAATTTTTATTGGCAAAAATAAAGGAAGAAGCAAATTGCCTCTTCCCATCATACAAATCAAACT